>Ga0180438_10002257_pt1 | contig 32124 bp, 30 predicted proteins | sample SS_ome_12_FD_132455 | JGI IMG/M metagenome (GOLD analysis project Ga0180438, IMG submission 132455) | Hypersaline lake sediment archaeal communities from the Salton Sea, California, USA - SS_3_D_2 metaG | ecosystem: Environmental > Aquatic > Non-marine Saline and Alkaline > Hypersaline >... | reverse complement strand
GGCGCGTGCAACACGATATGCCCGACCTGCCATTGTTTCTTTTTGTTCGATCAGAAGGACGAGGCCGGGATGGCGCGGTTCCGTCTGTGGGATTCGTGCATGATCAAAGATTTTGCGCGGGTAGCCGGCGGGGCGAACCCGAGGCCGGAACTTTGGATGCGGTTGCGGAACCGGTTTGAAAAGAAGTTCGACTTTTTCCCGAAGGTTGCCGGGCTTTACGCCTGCACGGGTTGCGGGCGGTGCATATCGGCGTGTCCGGCGAAGATAGACATTCGAAAGGTTCTAAAGAGACTGGTGGCCCATGTGTAGCAACGGGAAAAACCCATATCGGCCGATCGAGTCCGAAGTGCTCGAGGTCGTAATCGAGACGCCAACGATCCGAACGGTGCGACTCAAGCCGAAAGAGTCCCTCACGTTCGAGCCCGGCCAATTCATAGAGATGACGATTCCCGGCGTGGGCGAAGCGCCGTTTACGCCGTCGAGCCGCGCGACGGTCAAGGACGAGATGCAGGTGACGGTGATGCGGGTGGGCAAGGTCACCGAAAAGATTCATCAACTTGGCCGGGGCGATGTCGTAGGATTGCGGGGGCCGTTTGGCTCGGCCTACCCATTGGATACCTTTAAGGACCAAGAAATCCTCGTCGTAGGCGGTGGGTGCGGTTTTGCCCCGTTGCGCAGTCTCATGTACGCCTTCTTCGAGATGTCGGGTCAGTTTCGGAAACTGTTTTTCCGGGGCGGGTGCAAGACCGACCGTGAACTGCTGTACCGCGATGAGATGAAGCAGTGGGCGCAGCGCGACGACCTTAATATGCTTTTAACCGTGGACGAAGGGAGTCCGGAGTGGACGGGTCCGGTGGGCGTGGTGACGACGATATTGGACGACGTCCAGATGAACTGCGCGCAAGGGATCGCCGTGGTGTGCGGCCCGCCGGTGATGATGAAGTTTGCTACGCTGAAACTGCTCGATATGGGGTTCCGGGACGATCGGATTTATCTGTCGATGGAAAAGAACATGTCGTGCGGCATAGGCAAATGCGGGCATTGCCGGCTGGGGACGTATTATTGTTGTAAGGACGGCCCCGTATTCACGTTTGCGCAGATTAAGAATTTTCCGGGCATTTGGGATTAGGATGGGTGCGTCGAATACGATGACTACAAGCGCTGAGCAACTCCACTGCGGACAAGTCAATATGACGCCGCAAAAGGGCGGCGACGTACGCCTTTTCATTGACTTGGACATTTGCGCGTCTGAGGCGTGCAAAGACTGTGAACTCCAGTGTAGCTACAACTACCATCCGATAAACAACGGGATATTCTCGGTGGTGGAGCTGGCGACGTACTACCTGGTGTGCCGCCGGTGCGAGGAGCCGCATTGCGTCAATGCGTGTCCGCACGACGCCCTCGAGCAGCAGGAGGATAAGGAGAAGCTGTTGGTGCGGCACGCGATGCGGTGCATAAGTTGCCGGACGTGTTCGCACGCATGCCCATACGGCACCATTTATCCCGAATACGTTCCGTTGCTGGTTCATAACTGCGACTTCTGTCTGAACCGGCGCGATCGATCGGGCGAACCGCTGTGCGTTGCGTCGTGCTCGCACGGGGCGTTAAGCCTGCGCAACGCCGAGGACGAATTGGGTGAGAATACGTTCCTGGTAGGCGATAATCTGATAGTCCATTCAACCCATTGGGAACGGGAAAAGGCATAATGATTACGGTTAGCGAAGGCATATGGTATATCGTTTATTTGCTCGGGTATGGCTTCCTGCTGACGGCCGTAATCGGCCTGGTGGCCAGTTGGATCGATCGAAAAGTGACGGCCCGGGTGCAGTATCGGGTGGGTCCGCCGCTGCTGCAGCCCGCGATTGACATTGTCAAGCTATTGGGTAAAGAGACGGTGATTCCGGCGGGGGCGTCCCGGTTCGCTTTTCTTGCGGCGCCGCTGCTGGGCTTGGCGGGCGTCATTGCGGTGTCCACGTTGCTTTGGGTCAACAACTTCCATCCCAGCGAGGCCGAGGCCGGCTTCATGGGCGATCTGATCGTCGTCGTGTATCTGCTGACGCTGCCGTCGTTGAGCATCATCCTGGGTGGTTTCGCATCGCGGAATCCGTTGGCAAGCATCGGCGCCTCGCGCGAGATGAAACTCATCTTGTCCTATGAGCTGCCGTTTGTGTTGGCGGTTTTGGTTCCGGTGGTGAAATCGGGGTACGCCCTCAAGCTTGGGGCCATTCTTGAGGCGCAGCAGGGGGGCGTTTTCATCGGGAGTTGGAGTGGCCTGCTGGCGTTTGTGGTGGTGATGATGTGCGTGCAAGCGAAGCTGGCGTTGGTGCCCTTTGACATTCCCGACGCGGAAACCGAGATTTGCGGCGGGCCGCTTATCGAATATTCCGGGGCGCCGTTGGCCGTATACCGGCTTATGAAGAACATGTTGCTGCTCACGTTGCCCCTCTTCGTAATCATCCTTTTTATGGGCGGCGTCGGGTACGAGGGGCTCGGGGGGCCCGAGTCGGGGTACACGCGCCTTAGTCCGCTGTATGGCGCGCTCAAGTACGTGGGCGTGGTGGCGTTGATTACGGTGGTTCGGAATACGAATCCGCGGGTGCGGATCGATCAGGCGATGCGGTTTTTCTGGGGTCCGATGACGATTATTGCCGTGATTGCGCTCGCATTGGCACTGAAGGGTTGGTGAGACGGATATGGGAATGAAGCTGAAAGCGCTTCTGAAGTCGCCGTGGGTGTTTCACTTGTCCACGGGCAGTTGTAATAACTGTGACATCGAGGTGTTGGATTGCCTGACGCCGCGGTTCGATATCGAGCGGTTCGGGATGCTGTTGGCGGGGAGCATCAAGCACGCGGACGTGCTGCTGATCACGGGGTCGTGCAACCGGCAGTCCGTCGAGCGGCTGAAGCGGATGTACGAACAGGTTCCGAAGCCGTGTCTTGTCGTCGCGATAGGTGAATGCGCGATGTCTCGGGGGATGTTTATCCACAGCTACAACTGCCCCGTGCCCTTGGACAAAATTATTCCGGTGGACGCGTATATCCCCGGGTGTCCGCCGAAACCCGAGGCGATCCTAGCGGGCGCGGTCAAACTTATACAGAAGGTGAGCGGAACGGCATGACGCGCGAAGAAGTCCTCAAAGACATTCAGACGAAATTCGGTGAGGTCATCATCGAAGTTTTCGACAAGTCTCCGAAACGCGCCTATATCGAGATCAAGCCGACGGCGATCGTACCGGTAGCTAAATACATTTTTCGGGATTTGGGGGCTCGGTTCAATATCGCGTCGGGCGTTGACGCGGGCACGCATATCGAGATCCTTTATCATTTGACCATCGAGTCCATCAATCTTCTGATCTCGCTGCGCGTGAAGCTGGATCGAGAGAATCCCGCGATCGATTCGCTGGCGACGAGTTTCGAGGCGGCGAATTGGATCGAGCGGGAGATGCACGAGTTGCTGGGCATCGAATTCAAGGGGCATCCCGATATGCGACGGTTGTTGTTGTCCGATCAATGGCCGGAAGGCGTGTATCCATTGCGGCAGGATTACGAAGAGTGGGACGAAACAGCCATTCGCGATAGAGGTGTTTGATGAAAAGGACGGTTGTACCGCTAGGGCCCTACCATCCGCTTCAGGAGGAGCCGGAGTTTTTCATGCTCACCGTCGAGGGCGAGACGGTCGTCGATATCGATGTCCGCGTCGGTTATAACCACCGCGGCATCGAGAAGCTCTCCGAGAGGAAGACGTTCGATCAAAGCACGTTCGTTATCGAGCGGATATGCGGCATCTGTTCGACGAGCCATCCGTTCGCCTACACGCGGGCCGTCGAAGACATCATCCCGATGGAAGTGCCCGAGCGCGCGAAATACATCCGCACGATTATCGCCGAGGGCGAGCGGGTGCATTCGCATCTCCTCTGGCTGGGGCTGGCCGGCCATTTCCTCGGCTATAACACCGTTTACATGTGGGCTTGGAAGTTACGCGAAGAAATCCTCGATGTCATGGAGATCCTGTCCGGGAACCGCAACAACTACGCCATGTTCAAGCCGGGCGGGGTGCGTAGGGATATCAAGGCGGAAGACATCCCAATCTGTCTGAAGAAGATCGATTCGATTATCCCGACCTGCGTGATGCTCAAAAAGGCCGTCCTCGACGACCCGGTTCTCCATGCCCGAACGAAGGGCGTCGGCGTCCTCACCAAAGAGGCATCCATAAACTACAGCGCACTCGGCCCCACGTCCCGGGCGTCGGGCGTGGCGCGTGACCTGCGCAAGGACTGTCCGTACGGGGCGTACGATCAAATCGACTGGGACATGATCGTCACCGAGAACGGCGACGTATTCGACAAGGCGGTCGTTCGCATCCTCGAAACCTTCGAGTCGATCAAGATCCTCAAGACGTGTCTTCAGAACTTGCCGCCGGGCGAGATCGACGCTGATCTGACGAGTATTCCGCCAGGGGAAGGGATCGGCCACATCGAGGCGCCCCGCGGCGAAACGTTCCACTACGTCCGCAGCGACGGCACGAATCGGCCTGCGCGGCACAAGGTGCGCGCGCCAACGTTTATGAACCTACCGACGTACAAGGCGACGGTCATCGGCGAGTCGCTGTCCGACGCGACGATCATTCTTGCCGCGATCGACCCGTGTTACTGCTGCACGGAGCGCATGGCGGTGCGCAACACGAAAGGCAAGCGACTGTATTCCGGCGAGGATCTTGTTCGGCTGTCCCAGGAAAAGACGGCACGGCTGAAAAAGGAAATGGGCGTCAAATGAGTTTCATCGAGACATTGCTGAGAATCGATCCGCTAGCCAAATTTGTCGCCATATTCGTATGCGTGTTCACCGTGTTGACCATCGTGTATTCGTTGGAGCACATGCGCAAGCGGGGCGGGTTGGTTCGGTATTACATTTACGTTGTGGTGACTGGTTTGGTGTCCGTTGCCGCTGTGCTTTCGAACAACTTAGTGTTATTCATGGTGTTTTGGGGGTTCTTGGGGCTCCTATTATATGTTCTGATCAACTTTGGCCAAACCGATCGCACGTCGCTTACGGCCAAGAAATCGTTTATCATCATTGGCGGCACGGACGCATTCATGCTGCTTGGTCTGGCCTTGCTGTTTCAGGCGACGCATTATGTCGAGTTGTCTCGGTTCCTCACTCTCAAGATGGCGGCACTTCGCGTTCCGCTTGACTCGAGGTCGGCCATCATTGCCTACCTGTGTCTGGCGGCGGGCGCGCTGGCCAAAGCCGGCGCCATGCCGTTTCACACGTGGGTGCCCGATACGGCCGAGGACGCGCCGACGCCGGTGACGGCATTTCTCCCGGCGTCGCTTGACAAGCTCCTGGGCGTCTATTTCCTGGTGCGACTTTCGCGCGATGTATTCGTGATGAATAATGAAATGAACACGCTTCTGATGGCGTTGGGCAGCGTGACCATTGTCGGGGCCGTGATGATGGCGCTTGTGCAACGCGACATGAAACGTATGCTGGGGTACGATTCCGTCAGCCAGGTAGGTTACATGATGCTCGGGATCGGCACGGGAACCGACCTCGGCCTCGCTGCGGCCTTGTTCCACATGTTCAACTACACGCTTTACAAGTCGTGCCTGTTTTTCGCGGGCGGCGCGGTCGAGCAGCGGGCTGGTACGAGCGATTTGGACAGACTTGGCGGTTTGTGCAAGGCGATGCCGATTACGTTTATGACCTTCTTGATAGCCGCCCTTGCCATATCGGGCGTGCCGCCTTTGAACGGGTTCTACTCGAAGTGGATGCTTTACCAGGCGGTGATTGCGATGGGTGCGGGCGGTGGTTTCCCGCTTTGGATAATCTGGTTGTTGGCGGCCATGTTCGGGAGCGCGCTGACGTTGGCCGTTTTCATGAAGTTGACCCACAGTGTGTTCTTGGGCCAGCGCTCGGAAGGGGGCGAAGGGTCCCGGGAAGTCGGCGCGGCGATGTGGCTTCCGAGCGTCCTGCTTGCGGCGGCGTGTGTCGTGTTTGGCGTCGCCGCGTACCGGTTGCCTCTTCCGCACATTATTTGCCCGAGCTTAAACACTGGGATCGAGCAGCTTGGTTTGACTGGTGCGTGGCGCCCTGGTCTCGCCACCGGTCTGATAATCATCGGCCTCGTAATTGGATATGTCGTCTACCTATTGGGCACGGCTACCAAGAGCCGAACCGTTCAGCCGTTCGTCGGGGGCGAGATCCTCGACGAGCAGCGCGATATGCGGGTGTCCGGGGCGGACTTTTACGATACCGTTGAGCAGACGGCCGGCTTGAGCACAATGTACAGGATGGCTGAGGCGAGACTGTTTGACGTTTACGAAGTGGGCAGAAACTTCACGTTGGGTCTCAGCAAAGTCTTGAGCTTCCTGCATAACGGGGTGCTTCCGAGATATCTCGCATGGTGTCTCTTGGGTGTGGTGGTTCTTCTGTACGCATTGATTAGGTGGCAGACATGGTAGCCATATATATTCTTTTGGTGCTAATGATTATAGGCGCCTTTATTGCACTGGAGGTTAAAGACCTTCTTTCGGCGGTGGTGGCGGTGGGCATCGTCGGGCTTGCCCTTTCACTGCTTTGCCTGATACTCAAGGCGCCGGACGTGGCGATCACGCAATTCATTGTGGAAATCATCGCGCTGATCATTTTGATCCGCGCGACGCTGAAGATGGATCTGCCGCTCTCGATATCGAATCATCGGGTATTCACGGGGCTGGCCGCGCTGTTGTTCGCCGCCGCCGTCTTGTTCGTGGCGGTTTTCGGGGGCGCCTTCGGCAATTTGCCGGCGTTCGGCGCGCCCGAGATGCGGGTCGCCCAGACGTACCTCGGGGACGGCGCGACCAAGACGGGCGCCATCAACGTAGTTGCCGGCATCCTGCTCGACTATCGGGCCTATGACACGCTCGGCGAGGCGACGGTACTTTTCACGGCCGTAATCGGCGTGTTGGCGGTCGTGCGGCGCGTTGGCAGGAAAGAAGCGGACGCAACACCGGGACGGGACAATGAGTAAAGAGCACGAAAAGGGCATGTCGTTAATTGTGAAAAAGGTCACGTGCCTTACGGTAGGCCTGATTCTTTTGTACGGCATATACATTGTGCTTCACGGCCACGTATCCCCCGGCGGCGGGTTCGCGGGCGGCGTGATCATTGCGCTTTCATTCATTCACTTGATGTTGGCGTTTGGCAAAGAGGCGGCGATGAAGCGGCTTTCGGAGTCCAAAGCGTCTTTGTTTGAGGGTCTCGGCGCGGTATCGTTCTTGGCCATCGCCTTGCTGGGCTTCACGGGGGGCTATTTCTTCAAGAATGTTGCGGCGAAAGGCGACCCGGGGGCGTTGTTCAGCGCGGGCATTATTCCGCTGTGCAACATTGCCATATGCCTTAAGGTGGGGGCGGGGCTGTTCGGCGTATTTGTGGCGTTGGTCCTGTTGAAGTTCGATACGGAGAAAAAGTGATGAGCAGCATCGGCGCACAGATGCCATACGTGCTTACCTTGTTCCTCTTCTGCCTCGGCGTATACGGCATGTTGGTGAAACGCAACGTCATCAAAATCATCATTGGGATGGTCATTGCGGAATACGCGGTGAATTTGTTTTTCGTTTTGGCGGCGTTCAAGTTCGGGGGCCGTTCGCCGATCTTTTCCACCACTGACAAGGAGCTTTTGGCTGCGAATATGGTCGATCCGCTTCCGCACGCGCTCGTGCTGACGGCTATCGTTATCGGCCTGGCTACGACAGCGTTGTTCGTGGCGATTGCGATGCGGCTCTACGAGAAATACGGCACGTTCGATATCGCAGAAATCCGGGAGTTGAGAGGATGACACCAGGTTCCGCTATCGTCCCGCTGGCGGTCGCTATTCCCTTAGGCGGCGCATTCTTGGTGGCCCTGCTAGGCCGGCAGGCGCGCTGGCTGCCCGATGCCTTGGGCTTGTTGGCGACGTTGGCTGCGTTTGTTCTTTCGCTGTTTGCGGTGCGGCTTGTCGCTGCCGAGGGGATCGTGGTTTATTCCGTAGGCGAACGGGTCTTGCCCTACGGCATCGCGATGGTGCTCGATGGTTTGTCGGCGTTCATGCTGGTCACGGTAAACATTATTGCGTTTCTAGTGGCGATATTCTCGATTGACTACATGGAGCGGTTCACGGCGAAGTGGCAGTTCTACACGTTGTTTCTGCTGATGGTGGCGGGCATGAACGGCGTGGTCGTCACGGGGGACATGTTCAATCTGTTTGTTTTCCTCGAGATCGCGGCCGTGGCCAGTTACGCGCTGGTGGCGTTTGGCACCGAGCGGCACGAACTCGAGGCGGCGTTCAAATACGCCGTGATGGGATCGTTGGGCTCGCTGTGCATCTTGCTCGGCATTGTGTTCCTGTACAGCTACACGTCTACGCTGAACATGGCGGATATGGCACGCGTGTTGGCGGCCCAGGGCCGGGGTAATATCACGCTCCTGGCCGGGGCACTGCTCCTGTTCGGTTTTGGATTGAAAGCGGCGGCGGTGCCGTTCCACGCTTGGTTGCCGGACGCGCACCCGTCGGCCCCCGCGCCGATATCGGCGATGCTTTCGGGCGTGCTGATCAAGTCGTTGGGCGTGTATGCGATGTGCCGGGTGCTCTTTAACGTCATCGGCGAAATGCGCATCGTGCAGGAGACGTTGCTCTTCATGGGCGCGCTCTCGATGATAGTCGGCGTTTTTCTCGCCATAGGGCAGTGGGACTTGAAGCGGCTGTTGGCGTATCACTCGATCAGCCAGATAGGTTACGTCATTCTGGGCATCGGGCTTTGGACGCCGCTGGGCATCCTGGGCGGGCTGTTTCACCTGTTCAACCACTCGGTGTTCAAATCGCTGCTGTTCCTTGGGTCCGGGGCGGTGGAGTACTCGACGGGCACGCGCGACCTCCAGCAGATGGGGGGCTTGCGGGTGAAGATGCCGGTTACGGGTTCGACGACCCTCGTGGCCTCGATGTCGATTGCGGGCGTGCCGCCTTTCAACGGTTTCTGGAGCAAGCTGATCATCATTATGGCGGCCGTTCAGTCAGATCGGCTCGGATACGCTTTTTGGGCCGTGTTGGCCAGTCTTCTGACCTTAGCGTCATTCATGAAGGTCATGAAATATGCCTTCTTCGGGAAACTGGGCGAACGGTGGGCCAGCGTGAAGGAAGTGCCCTTTTTCATGCAGCTTTCGATGATCGCGTTGGCGGTGATATGCGTGGCGGGCGGGCTGCTGTTGTTGCCCGACGTGCAGAAGGTGTTTTTGGAGGCCGCTGCGAATGTTCTCGAGAACGGCACGGCGTACGCGCGCGTCGTATTCAGCGAGGTGCAATAAGTGAAAAGCAGGATAGTCTTATTCATCTTAGCGTATATTGTGTGGGCGATCCTGTGCTGGCCGCCTGACGCACAACATCTGCTTGTAGGCCTATTTGTTGCGGCGATCGTAGCGTTCTTGACGGGGGATCTGTTCGCGAGCCGGCCGCATTTGTTCAGTCACCCGGGCCGGTATTTCCGGTTCTTTTTCCATTACCTGCCTATTTTTCTCTGGGAATGCCTTAGGGCAAACATCGACGTGGCGTACCGGGTTATCAACCCGGCGTTGCCCATCCACCCTGGAATCGTGAAGGTGAAAACCGAGTTGAAGTCGGACACCGGGCTGACGTTCTTGGCGAATTCGATTACGCTTACGCCCGGAACCATGACGGTGGACGTGGACAAGGACGACGGCGTTCTTTATGTGCATTGGATTGACACGAAGGCGACGGACGTTGAGACGGCCACGGAACTCATCGTACGCCGTTTTGAGCGCATATTGAAAGGCATATTCGAGTAGGTATTCGGCTATGAAAACTCTCAGCTGGCTGATCGGCGCGGTGGTCGTGGTAGGATTAATCGCTCTCATTATTTTCGTCGAGGACGAGTTTCCTTCCTACCTCGGGGCCGGCAAAGGGTTCGTGTATAGGGCCATTTACATTCTGATACTTGCGTCCGTTTTGTGCTTGTTTCGGGTAGCTTTCGGGCCAACGGCCGCGGACAGGATTGTGGCGACGGATATATTTGGGATCCTGGTTGTGGGTTTCTGCGCTGTGGTGTCCGTTGCAACGGGGCGTTCCTGGTATATTGACGTGGGAATCGCTTGGGCGCTTCAGAGTTTTATAGGCGCGTTGGCGCTCTCGAAATACCTGGAAGGGAAAGCCTTCGATGAATAGCGTGTTCGATATGGCCGGCTTTGGTTTCATACTGCTTGGTTTGTTCTTCGACCTCGTGGGTTGTCTGGGGCTTGTGCGGTTGCCGGACGTCTACAACCGTCTTCAGGCCGCCACCAAGTGCGTGACGTTGGGCACGTGCAGCATCCTGTTCGGGACGTTTCTGGTGCTCGGGCCTACGGCCGCTGGGCTGAAATGTCTGCTTTGCATCGTATTCGTTATCTTGACCGCGCCGGTCGCGGCCCACGCCATCGCGCGCGGCGGGCACCGGGCGGGCATCCGGCTCTGGGAGAAGAGCGTGGTAGACCGATACGCCGAGGATAAAGAGGGCGAGGCCTAGACGTTGGCCTAGGGTACTCGAAACCGAGACGAAGAGAGTCACACATGAAGTATCCCAAGATTAGAGAAGTGGGGGAAGCCATCAAAGCGCTCATTGTGGGGCCGTATACGTCGCCGTTCCCGAAAGTGACGCACGAGCCGCATCCGAATTTCCGGGGTCAACCGAAGTTTAACGAGGAAAAATGCGTCGGCTGTCTCGGGTGCGAAGAGGTCTGTCCGGTGGAGGCCATCGACCACGAAGACCTCACCGAGGACAAGGCGAACCCGAAACGGGTGATGGTCCATTACACGGATACGTGTATCTTTTGCGGCCAGTGTGAAGCCGCCTGTATCGCCGACCATGAGGGCATAAAACTCTCGACTGATTGGGAACTTGCCTTCTTTGACAGGAAAGAAGCCTACGAGACCATCGAGAAAGCCCTGCAACTCTGCGAGATCTGCGGGGACGTGATCGCGTGCAAGGACCACTTGAACTGGATCCACGAACGCATCGGCGAACTCGCCTATTCGAATCCTACGCTCTACCTTTCGCGGTTGGATGCGCTGGGCATCGCCGACAGGAATCTCGTGGCCGCGCTGAAGGACAACGCGCGGTCGGATCGGGTCAAGATCCTCTGTGCGCGGTGCCGGCGGGAAACCACGCTCACGACGGCTGAATAGCCGCGTCGGGTCCGATGCCTGCGGCCGACCAACCCACAAGCTCCGATTTTCCCTTCCTCAAGACCGCTCTCACGGGTAAGACCGTACTTGTCGGCGTCGGGAACCCGTTGCGCGGCGACGACGGCGTCGGGCCGGCCTTGGTCGCGCGATTGCATGGGCGCGTCGACTTCGTGTGCATCGACGCGGGAACCGTGCCCGAGAACTACCTGGGCAAGATCGTCAAGGAGCAACCCGATACGATACTCATCGTGGACGCCGCCCACCTGGGCGCGGCGCCGGGTCATTGGGAACTTCTCAAGAAAGGCGATGTGGTCGAGTCCGGGCTTACGACCCATAGCATGTCGCCCAAGCTCGTAATCGAGTACCTCGAGACAGAGACCCGCGCCGACATTTACCTATTGGCCATACAAGCGGAAGCCGTGGCCTTCGGCGCGGCAATGTCGCCTGCCGTATCGAGAACGCTCGACCAGCTTTACGAGTTCTTCGTGTCAGATGTGGCCCAGCCGCCCCCAGCCGTGTAAAGAACATGCGGCCCAGCCGCCCCCGGCTGCAGGAAGAGATTTCCCCGCCAAAAGTCCACGCAATGACGGTGAGGGCGCGGACCTGCACTTGTGGCGAGGCAATCAGCAGGAGTGAAATGGGCTTGGGCGGCACGCCAATTCACGTTTCTGGGATCGCTTCGTCGGGCACTTCGATCCAATCGACCGTAAACTCGTGGCCGGCGACCATGTTGCCGGATAACGAGCCGCATTGCGGACAGCCGCCGTTGAAATCCTTTAGGTCGTAGTCCGCGCCGCAGCCGAGGCACCGAACCTTTGGGACGGTTTCCTCGATGATGAGCTGCGGCGCGCCGAAGCCTTTGTAGTCGGCCACTTCGGAGAAACAAAACCGAAGCGATTCCGCACAGATGCCCGACAACGGCCCGAGCGTTACGTGGACGGCCTCGATGGGGTTTCCCGGCCCCGCCGCCTTTTCGACGACGCTCAGAATATCCTCGGCAACGGACAGCTCGTGCACCGGTCCCTCTCCTTGCTGACATTTTGGCGGCTGCGCCACCGGTTTCGTGCGGCGCCACGGCCGTCTGCCATGGCTACCAGGGGCCACGCACGCCGTCCATGGGCAGCATCACTGACAAGTATGACATCGGAACTGCCAAGAACACAACAGATCCCCTGTATTTACGCCGAAGCGCACTTTCCGGCGGCTTGTCTTTGTTCGTTCGCATCCTGCATCATAGCGCCGCGTACCGATACGGGAGGGGTTCATGGCGAATCAGGCCAACACAGAGATCCTTCGCGCGGCGCTCACGCGATATTGGGGTTTTGGAAGCTTTTTGCCGTTGCAGGAAGAGGCGTCGGCCTGTGTGCTCAACGGGCGCGATTCGGTGGTGGTGCTGCCGACGGGCGGCGGCAAATCGCTGTGTTTTCAGGCGCCGGCGGCCGTGCTGCCGGGGATCGCCGTGGTAGTGACGCCGCTGATCTCGTTAATGAAAGACCAGGTCGAGGGGTTGCGGGAATGCGGGGTTCCTGCGGCGTTTATCAACAGCACCCAATCGCCGTCGGAACAGCGCGCTATTGCGGAGGAGATCCGCGCAGGGCAAGTGAAGCTGGTGTACGTGGCGCCCGAACGGCTCGTGACGCCGCGCTTCATCGAGTTCCTTTCGAGTGTCAGCGTCTCGTTCATCGCGGTGGACGAAGCGCACTGCATCAGCATGTGGGGACACGATTTCCGGCCGGAATACCGCCAATTGCGGGTGTTGCGCGAGGCGCTGCCGAACCTTGCCATCCACGCTTACACAGCGACCGCTACGGCCCACGTCCGCGACGACATTTGCACGGAGCTGTTCTTGCGCGAGCCCGAGGTGCTGGTCGGGGCATTCGATCGGCCCAACCTTGTCTATAGCGCACAACGGCGCACGCACGGCCTCGCACAAATCTGCGCCGTGCTCGACCGCCATCGCGGCGACTCGGGCATCATCTACTGCATTCGGCGGGCCGACGTGGACGCGCTGTCCGCCGCGCTGAGCGTGCGCGGTTACCGCGCGTTGCCCTATCACGCGGGTATGGACGACCTCGAACGCAAACGCAACCAGGAAGCGTTTACGCAGGAGCAGACGGACATCATCGTTGCCACGGTCGCTTTTGGCATGGGGATCGACAAATCGAACGTGCGCTTCGTGATCCACGCCGGGATGCCAAAGTCTATCGAGCATTACCAGCAAGAAACGGGCCGCGCCGGCCGCGACGGGCTGGAAGCGGAATGCTTGCTTCTCCATTCGTACAGCGACTACGCCATTTGGCGCTCCGTGCTCGGAAACCAAGGCGACGATCCCGAGGCGGCCCAGGTCGCGTTGCGCAAACTCGACGTCATGTACAATTTCTGTACGGCCACGGGTTGCCGGCACAAGGCGTTGGTCGAGTACTTCGGCCAGACCCTTGACAAGGACAACTGCGGCGCATGTGACATGTGCCTGGGCGAGTACGACGCCGTTGACGACGCGCTTGTTGTTGCACAGAAGATTCTGTCGTGCGTAGTCCGGCTTGGCGAGCGCTACGGCGCCCACTATACCAGCCTCGTCTTGGCGGGCGCCAACGAAGAACGGGTGCTGTCGCGCGGCCATGACGCATTGAGCACCTTCGGAATCCTCTCCGAGCGCCGCCGAGGCGAGGTCCGCGATTGGATCGAACAGCTCGTCGCACAAGATTACTTGCAGAAGACCGGCGAATACGGCGTCTTGCAGGTTACGCCGGCGGGCCGCGGCGTGCTTCGTGGCGAGGCGACGCCCCGGTTATTGCGGCCCGCGGGGCCGACGAAGAAGACGGCGAAATCGAAGGTTTCGAAGGAATCGTGGAAAGGCGTTGACCGAGGCCTGTTCGAGGCGTTGCGCGCCCTGCGTCGCGAGCAGGCTGAACAGCGTGGCGTGCCGCCGTTCGTAGTTTTCAGCGATGCCAGCCTGCGCGACATGGCACGGCGGCGGCCGTCCAGCCTGGAAGAGCTCCTGCGTGTCCACGGTGTCGGCAAGAAGAAGAGCCGCGACTACGGCGAGCTGTTCCTCGAGGCAATCCATGAATACTGTGAGGCCGACTCGATCGACTTGGACGCTGCGGAGCATGTCCCGCCGTCGAAAACCGCGCCCGGTGACGGAAAGCCGCGCATTTCCCGCGCACGGATGAGACAACAGGCCGCCTTCAACATGTTCGCCCAGGGATGCGCTATCGAGGAGGTGATGGAAACGTTGGCGCGATCCCGCTCGTGGGTGTGCGAGAAACTGGCCTTGTTTCTCGATGCCGAGAAAAGGACGAGTCCCGCCCCGTGGGTCGATGACGCGACGTTTGCGCGCGTGCGAGCCGCGGCGAATCGAACCGGCACGGACCGCCTCAAACCGATCTACCTGCTGCTTGATGAAGAGGTGTCGTACGACGATATCCGGCTCGCGTTGGCCTGCTTGGCAACCGATGAGATCCCACAATGCTGAACCGGCAACATTTGAAGTCCCTTATATCCGATCACACTTCTATCAGCTTGTGTCCGTATACGCCAATGATTCTTGTTGCGCCAAGTTGCGTCTCGTGGTCGACGTGCTGATGCCCGTGAATCGCGACGCTCGGCTTTGCCCGCTGGATATACGACTTTATCGCGTCGAAACCGTAGTGTACTTCGTCCTCCTGATCGTGGATGCCTCTGGGCGAGTTATGAGACACGAAAACGTCGACGGGTGGAAAGCAACCAAGAAAACGCTCGGTTCCCATTGATCGTACAGAAAATGCCCCTTCGGTTTGTATCGCCACGAGCCGTTGAATCCGCCAAAAAGCAGGCCGCCGTACTCCTCGACGCGCAAGTGGAGGTCGACAATGGGACTCGGGAACGGGACCTTGAGGTCATGATTGCCCTTGACCGCGAAAATCTGCTCGCATGAGTATGCCTCTGCGGCTTCGAGAATGAGCGGGTCGGATACGTCGCCAAGGGACAGCAGAAGGTCGGCATGGCCCGCGCCGAATTGCCAACGCAAATCATCGATATCGGTTATCGCCAAAATTCTCATCGGTGTCGAGGATCATCCCAAGTGGTCGCCATCGTCTCTGTCCACATAGTCCACATTTGTCCACGAGGCTCCTGAAGCCTTCGAAGGGGGCGTCGACGCCCGAGCAGTTATCGAGCAGTGTCACACCCCCTTGTCCTCGAGCCGGGTCCGCTCGAAAAGCGTTTTCTTTGGGTCTTCGCAATCGTAGACGGTTGCCAACAACCGGAGTTGCGAGGGGACCATCAGCAGGTCTTGGTCAGTAACCCATTGATCCAAAGCCCCCACCGTTGTCTTTAGCGTTGCCAGGTCGCCTTGAATAGAGCGCCGTATCCCTTCCGCGACAGGCGCCAAATCGTATGCGAAGAAACCCGGGCCAAGCGGGGGCGGCTCTTTGTAGTCGGGCGCGGGCACGCCCGCGCAATCCCCCTGAAACGCGATGAGCCTGTCGAGAACAGGATACAGCAATTCGACCTCCTCGCCGCAGTCGGCGCGGGTCATTGCCTCTTCGAGCGCGGGGTAGACTTCCGCAGCTAGAGCGGGCAGCTTGAGGAACTCCCGGTGAACCCACTTCAGGTAACCCGGCTGGTAGACCTTGTTCAGAAGGAACACGAGGCGCACGACTCGCTCGACGGATCGCGCGACAGCTATTCTGGCGGACAGCGTATCCCCGCGATGCGCACAGAGGCCTATCAGGTCGATGTCCCATGCCAGCGCAGTCCATTGATAGGCGAGTTTGTATCGCCAAACGTCGTCGGGAGAATAACGGAAGTATTCCCGCAACGCGGTGAGCGTGCCTACGCTGTCATGGTACACCTCGCCGGCCATCAGGCGTAGCAGTCCCGCTTCGGGGATAAGCAGCCAGTCTTTTGAGCAAAGCGGGTGCGCGGCGAAGTCGATGCGCGAAAGGCCCAAATACAGCTCGACGAACCGTTCGCAGGTGGTCAAGGCGATGCCGACGCCCGCCTTTGGGTCTGTCGTGGGGTAGGGCGGGCCTTCGTCTGTGTAGCGCGTCGGGAATCCAAGAAACGTTGCAGGGACGCGTTCTTCCAGGATTTCAGACAATCGCTCGGCCCAAACGCGATGGTCGTCCTGCGTCAGGAACAGCAGCACCCGCGGCCCCCAGCCGTACCGTCTCGAGATCGCATCGTCGTTGCCCAGAACTTCCGATCCCCAGCCAATCAGCGCCGCCGCATGCCGGCCAGCGATTTCAGGGCAGTGCTTCTCGAGTATCTTCGAGACGCAGTCCCGATAATACGCTCTGTTCAATTCCAAGCTCTGCATCTTCTGCGCCACCTTAAAGTGGGGTCGAGTTCCACAGACTGTCTAAAAAGCGCCTTATCGAGTCATCCTGAGCGTAGCGAAGGATCTGGTCTAGCGCAGAAGCCCGTGGCCAATCCAGATGTTTCGCTTCGCTCAACATGACCCCGGCGACGCCGAGACTATCTGTCCATCTCGACCGCATCTCGCTTATGCGGTAGACCCTCAGACATCGACCCATGCGCGCTCCAACAGCGACATATGGTGAGCATCCCTCTATCAGCACGGTTCTTATCTAACGGCCACGTTCATTATCCGTTCTTTACCGTCGACTTCAATTCTGTGACTGCGCAGATCTGAGAACCCGGCTCGTGCGAACGAGCTCTGGAAATGCTCCCATTGCCACTTCCAGAACGTGTCCCAATTGACGGCGATGTCAGAAGTCATCTTCATGTAGAGGGCCTTTCTTATTCGGGGGTCAAATCAGGCACTGCGCCAGTCTACCATGTGGGGGCGCGAATCCAGTAGTTCATCAATCGCCGGCTACGAAAGACGATTCCCGGGTCGTCTGTTTTCGTTTTCTAATGGATTAAATGACTTGACAGCGGGGGGGGACGTGGTATGCTCGGTGACATAACTTGATCAGTACGGGGGCGACTTGATAGCGATAGGAAATTTGCATATCCAGTTAACGGCACTGCGCGAAATACGCAATGCTTCGGGAGCGCAGTCCGGAGGAAGGGAAGTACATTTGTTTCCTAGGTAAGTGTTAGGTAGAACACGGAAAGGAGCTGCGAAATGACGAGATTAGGTGCTACAGTGTTACTAGTTGTTGTTGCGTCGGGGTGGTGTGTCACCGAGGCAAGTGCCATCACGGTGCCCATGGCGCGATGTACTGACTGTGAGACTACTATGGAGCCGGCTTGCACAAACTACACCACCACATGTGAGCGAACTGACAGCGCAGCGATATTGACGGATGATGGCACACTTACATGGCAAAATGGAGGAACACTTCAGTGTTATAATTGTTGTCCCTATTGTTATACTGATACGTGTCCTCAGGGAGTGCCTCCCGAAATGGAGTGCACAACGGAACTTTCGGTTTCCTATACGGAAGAATTCAGCTCTTCTCTGATGGCAGGCCTAACGGGGAGTACGGTCGTAATAGAGACCAGCCTTGAGTCCACAATCACGGGCGGTGTAGCCGAAACGTACAGTGGATCGGTGACCTGCGGAACGGAAAACCTGGGCGCTTGTCTTTGGGCCAACCATCTGGCGCGGCTTCAATACAAGGACGGCAGAGCCGCGAAGGTCGACCACACATATGAGAAGCATGTAACAACAAACGGAGAGGACTGTGAACTCGAGGGCGGGGGAAGCCAAGGGCCTGTGGATTTCTACAAGTCGTGCCCGGGTAATAACGGAAGCTCAACGGGTTCCGGAAGCAAGATAACCACCAGTGCCAGTTGTCACCTGGTCGACTCGGGAGAATGTGAGTAGTGAGCATACTGTCTGCTGATTGCTTCCTCGCTCAGGGACCCTCTCAGACGCAGAAGCCGTCTGCAAACAAGGGAGGAAAACACATTGTCTAATACCCGGAGCCGGGCGGCTTATGCTTTAGTACTTGCGTTTCTATTCTTCACTGTCGGTGCTTTGGCGGCGGACCCGCTCGAGCCTCTTGTACGGCAGTACTTGGACGAGTCGAAGGCCCGCTCCAAAATGACCCCCAGCGAGGAGAATGCATTTCTGCGGGATTGGCTGGATGTATTGTTGCCTGCAACGATCGAGAATCCAGCCAGTCCCCACTTCGAACATGCCATGATCCACGCGATGAGCATAGCGAACGCCTTAGAAGATTATGCGCTTTCGACTATATTGACCGTCGAGGTCCGAGATCGACGGCCGGATGATACCGCGTGGCAATTGCGCTGGGAAAACGAGTTGGCGGAAATGCAGCTACTCCAATATCACCAGACCAAGGATGAGGAGGCTCTAGAAGGCGCGCTCAAGTCTTTCAGCAAAGTGCGAAAACTCACGAACGATGACCTGCCGAACACCTTGGCTACACCGCAGGACGCCGTCCGTTACGTAGCGAATATGTACCGGTATGGTCAGGTTCTTAGCGGCACGTTGGCCGATCACGCCTCTTCGGCAGCGCTGAATCACGAAGTTCGCGTGCTTCTCTCCGACCTACAGGCGGAATCCTACGCCCAGCTTTCGGGGCTTGCTTACGATGTCGAGACATTCGCAACCGAAGAGATGAAATCCTACTACGCACTTGGAGATTTGGCGAATGCGGAGCTGGCTTTGGAGGCGCTAACAAGAGTGGAGATCTTGCGGTGGCCAGTTTCTCATCACTTCGGACGTGGAGCCCGGATTGCGTTCCCGACAGGAGGAGAAGAGTACCAGGCCTATGTTGAAAAATGGATCGGTTCCCACAGGGTTGACGAAGGAACGCCATATCTCTTGGTTGAACTTGCGCTAGACTATATGCGCACAGGAAAGGAATACGAAGCGTACGCTCTTTTTTCAGATACCTGGGCTAAGTACCGTCAGTCCCTCATCGAACAGGATCTAATCAAGTTGGCGAACTACCCCGCCGGTGCTGCGATGGGTTACTCTCCGACCATTCTGGACGCCCTGATCAGGCTCTCACTGAAATTCAGCGCACTGCAGGCGGCTGAAGGATACCTGGTCGAGTTTGGGACGTATTTCCCAGATGACCCGCGGTATCAGCTACTCACAAAACTGATTGAACAGCACAAAACGCATGAATCGCGTGAGCTGAAAGTGCTGACGAGCGAGACGAAACCGCTCAGTGCGATCACAGGGACCCAGACGGGGAGTGGTCAAGGAGGATTAGTCCTATCCCCGGACGAAGCCGCCGCGGATATTGAGGAAAATGGGGTCCGCTCGAGCCCTCGCTCCATGCCAACTGTTGCGGGCGCAATGGTTGTTCTTGCCGGGATAGTGGCGGCGGGGGTGGTATGGCGGGTTTCAAAGTCGCGGGAACGATCGGCCTCGCACCATACGTAAAACGAAATCGGTCTTCTCCGGCCGACTTGAGGCGTTGCTCTTCCATTCAGAATACGCCTGGGCCAATTTTCGCGGGTCAATTTTCGCCGGGCCGCCTGTTTTCTTGACTAGTCTCGCGGGGTCTCGTATAATTTGGATAAACATCGCGAGTCATTGTCCCGCCCGACGCGTTTGCCGTGGGGATGTAGCTCAGTTGGGAGAGCGCATGTCTGGCAGACATGAGGTCAGGGGTTCGATCCCCCTCATCTCCACCATTTACGCTTGCTGATTTGTCATGTAGATACAGGCTATTCCCTCACCTTTTCTATTTGCCGCGCTCGGGGATTCTCTGTCACAAGGGTGGTGCGGCGGCAAGGTTGTATGCTCGGATCTTTCAAAATTGCGGTACGTGGGCGAAGCGTAGTCTGCGGCCTGCCTGCGGATGTTGTACACGAGCGAGAGGGGAGGCCGCGACAGCGCGATTTGGGAGACTTCTCGCCGTGCGATGTTTCGGACGCACTTGCGTATTTCGGCTATTTTGGCGATAATGCGAGCTGAAGAATCGCTCTGTCCGGAGATAGTCTCGGGGCTTGGAGGGAGGCGTGGTGCGGCCGTGGCGTGTTTGAGTGATCGGAAGTGCGCCGTTTTGCTGGGCGTGTTGGTGCTGCTTATGGTGGGGATCCCCTCTTGCGCCACTTCGCCAACGGCGCCGTCGATTGAAGAGAATGCGATGCCCGTGCCCGATACGCCGTTCGCGTTGCGGGCGGGCGATTCGGTGGAGGTCAAGTTCCTGTACCACCCGGAGTTGAACGCCGCGCAGCCCGTGCGGCCGGACGGCAGGATTTCGCTGCAATTGGTGGACGAAGTGGAGGTGGCCGGGTTGAGCCCGGAGGAGGTCCGCCAACAGCTCCTGGCGCTGTACCGCGTCAAACTCCGCGATCCGGAGATCACGGTAGTGGTTCGGGCGGAGGAGCGGTACGTATACGTCGGGGGCGAGGTCAACATACCCAGCGGCCAGTTTCCCATCAGAGTGCCCCTTGTAGGCAGCCTGACGCCTTTGGAGGCCATCATGCAGGCAGGCGGCCTCAAGAACAGGAGCGCCAAGGTCTCCAACGTGCTGATAATACGCCGGTTCGAGGGGGAGCAGTATGCCCGTACCCTTGATCTAAGGAACGCGCTCGAGGGCGCCGAAACTGTTCCGTTCTTTCTCGAACCCAACGACGTCGTCTTTGTTCCGCGAACCCGGATCGATCGTGCGGATCAATGGGTAGACCAGTATATGAACAGACTCGTGCCGGATTGGATCGCCGTGAACCTTGGGTACACGTACACGCAAACCGAGACCGTCGGCCGACGCTCGACCATCACCGCCTCGCCTAGCGGGGTGAGCGTAAGCCGGACGGAATAAGTGCGGAGTGAGGCGCGGGTCCAGCGTGGATGGAGAAGGAGGGGATTGATATCGCCGCTCACGTGGTTCAGAACTCGATCCGAGATGTTCTCGACGTGGTGTTCCGGCACAAACTAAAGGTGGCGGCTTTTTTCGCTGTGTTTGTGGCAGGGGCCGCGTTGTATAACGTTCTTGCGCCGGAGACCTATCGGTCGGAAGCGCGGTTACTTATTCGACAGGGACGCGGCAACGTTTCGGTGGACCCGTCGGTGGAACGCCCCTCGATCTCGCTTGTCCGGGACACTGAAAACGAGGTGTACTCGGAACTAGCGATTCTCGGTAGCCGGCAACTCGCCGAGTTGGTGGTCGCCAAAATCGGCGCCGACGCTTTTCTGGCGCGCCCGGACGGCGAACCGGGCCCTTTGAGCCCCCGGGCACAAGAGGCCGAGCCCCGCCCCGGCCCTGACCCCACGACCGCGCAAGGTCAAGGGCCGACGGGTCCGGCCCTTGTTCCGTTGCCCGCAGGTTACGGGAAGGCCGTGACGAGGTTTATGGATGGCCTGACGCTTGCCGTGGAACGGAAATCCAACACGATCACGGCGAGTTTCGAGGCGGAGGGTCCTGGGCTGGCCTATGCGGCCTTGGACGCGTTGGTCCGGTTGTACTTGGAACGGCATGTCGAGGTCCATGCCGCGAAGGCGGATCCGCTTTTTTTCGAGGGGCAGGTGGCCGACCTGCAGGCCAAACTCACGGCGGCAGAGGAGCGCCTCGACGCTTTCCGCAGACAATACGATATTTCATCACCCGAACTGCAGACGGAAGCCTTGCTGGCCCAGATTAGGGGTATCGAGGACATGATGGACGATGTATCGGGCCGGATGAAGGCCAGCCAGGCGCAAGTGGCACTCCTGGAAGAGGCGGTGCAGCGTCGAACCGAAACGATGGAATTGTCGCGCACCACCGGCGTAACGAATTGGGCAGCGGACGAATACAAGAGGCGTTTGACCGACCTGCGTCTTCGTGAAGCGGATCTGGCGGCCCGGTACTCGGCCGACTACCGACCGCTGGTTGAATTGCGCGAGCAAATCGGGCAACTGGAGGCGACGCTTGCCCAAGAGGGCGACACGCACACGGAAGTCACCACGGGAATCGATGACGTTCGCAGGCAACTTGAATTGGATCTGGCGAAGGAGCGGACCGAGTTCAGTGCGCAGGCGGCGCGGCTGGAAGTGCTGAAGGCGAGCCTGGTCAACTACAAGGAGCGGTATGCCGTGTTGTCGGCGAGACAAGTCGAGTTCGACCGACTAACCCGCGAAGTTTCTCTGGCGGCGGACGACTACCGGCGGTACCGAGAGAGCCTGGGCGAATCGAGGATATCGGCCGCGTTGGACGAGCAGGCCGTGTCCAACGTCAGCATTATTCAGCCGGCCACGAGGCCGTTCGACCCGATTCGTCCGAAGAAGCTTCGCAACATCGTGCTCGGGATAGTGCTTGGTCTGTTTGGCGGGATAGGGTTGGCCTTTGTCGTGGACTACCTGGACGATTCGTTCAAGAAGGATTCGGATGTTGTCAGGCGGCTCGGACTGCCCGTTCTAGCGAGCATCTCGGAGGACGAGTTCAGGTCATGTATCTAAGGTACTATCACTTGAGAGAGGCGCCGTTCGGCATCACGCCGGACCCCGCGTTTTTGTATTTGAGTCCGAGTCATAAAGAGGCTCTTGCGTCGGTTCTATACGGGATCGAGAAACGCAAGGGGTTCGTCAGCATCACGGGTGAAGTGGGGAGCGGCAAGACGACCATTCTGAAGGCCGTGCTGGCCCGGATCGACCCCGACCGGGTCAAGGTGGTTTACCTGTTCAACCCCGATTTGTCGTTTGCGGAGTTAGTGCGTGCCATCATGGAAGAGTTGGGGCTTGACCTCCCGGCCTGCGATGTCCCGCACGCCGTGCGCCAGTTGCACCGCTATCTCATCGACATCTATCGGCAGAATAAGCACGTGGTTCTCATCATCGATGAAGTGCAGCGGATGCCGGTTGATACGTTGGAACAACTCAGAATGCTGTCGAACCTGGAGACGACGAAAGACAAGCTGATCCAGATTGTCTTAAGCGGACAACCGGAGTTCGAGACGGCGTTGCTGACCCAACACGCCTTACGGCAACTGCGCCAGCGGATTGCCGTTCGCGCACGAATCCAGCTTTTGACCCCAGGCCAAAGCGTGGCCTACGTTGAGCATCGACTCGGGCGGGTCAGTTACGGCAAGACGCCGGTGTTCACGTCGCGCGCGTTGCGCCGGATCGCGCGGTGCACCCGCGGCAACCCACGCGCGATCAATATTGTCTGCGATAACGCATTGATTGCGGGCTACGCCGACCAGGAACGACCCGTTACGGTCAAGACCGTTCGACGCGCCGCCGCTGGTCTGGGTTGGGGCGGGAACAGGGCGTTCGTCAAATGGGGCGCGGTCGCCGCAGCGGTGGTCCTGGTCGCAGCGGGTGCGCGCGCCGTTTTCGGCCGGGATGACGAGAACGTCTCGGAAGCCACGGCGGAGTCCACGATCGCGGCGCCGCAACGCGCGGCAACGCTCACGCCCACAACACCGGTGGAGGAACCGCCGCCCGAACGGCCGCAAGCGATCGAACCCGAACCGCCTTATGACGTGGCAGATGCAGCCGAGGCCAAGCTAATGGCCCTCTTGCCTCTTGCGTCATACCCGTTTGGCGGCGCAACTGACGCGCTCGAGCGGATTTGGGACCTCCCCTCGGTTACGCCAACCGGCGTTCGGCTGGGTGAGAATGCGCCGGCAAATCCGTCCATATCGTCTCTTCAGCGCGAGGATACGTCCCACGCGCCGGAGCGAGCACCGGCTGCGGAAACCGTGGGCGCCCTCTCGAATAAAGCGGGAACAACGGACGTGGAGCGCACCGGGCTGCCCATAACGCGGACGGTCAAACCAGGGGACAACCTCGGGCGACTCTCGATGGAGATGTATGGCAGCACGGACAGAGACCTCATCGAGCGGATCTTGCAGCACAATCCTCATATCCGAGACGCAAACACGATCTTCGTAGGTGATATCATAGTGTTTCCGGAGGCGGACGGCACGACCTGCCTGAACGAATGAGCACGAGGGGAGGTCCTTGACCGAGCCTACGACGTGCGGGAAGGTTTTATGGCCAAGATTTACGATGCGCTGAAACGGGCCGAGGAGGAGCGCGCGGGCGATCGACCCGACGAAACCCCGGCCTTACCGCGCGTCCGGCACCAAGGCCCGTCGCTTCGACAAAAGCTGATAGCCGTGTACCGCAGCATCGAGTCCGGGCTGCCGGATACACCGTGCAGGGTGATCACCTTCGTGGCGGTGCGCCCCGGTGAAGGCACGTCCACGTTGGTGCGCGAGTTGGCCAAGTTGGTGAGCGGCGAGCTTGCGCAGCGGGTCCTGCTGCTTGATGCGGCGTGCGGTAGTGGGGGGCATCATGAGCATTTCGGCGTTCGGCCGGAAGCGGGTTTCGAGGCGGTGATTGCCGAGCGGCGACCTCCTGAAGACGTGATCCAGCCGGTCGAGGGCGGGCTGCACCTCGGGTATCTGGGAACGGATGAGGCCTCGGCGGTCAGGGTCATGTCAAGTCCGGAGTTTCAAGGGATTGTCAAGGGGCTGAGGGAGGCGTTCAGGCTTGTCCTGTTCGATGCGCCGGCCGTTACGGACTCCTCAAGTGCGTTGCTCCTGGTCCCTCAATCGGACGGCGTGATCATGGTCGTCGAGGCGGAAAAGACTCGTTGGCAGGCCGCCGAGAGCGCGCGGGAACGGATTGTGATGCAGGGTGGGAACGTCTTGGGTGTGATACTTAACAAGCGGCGGTTCCATATCCCCCGTTGCGTCTATCGGCGACTTTAGATTGCCCGCGAAGAGTAAACAATGGGTCTCCGGAGAACAACAGTTAGTCCTTTTTGACTACTTTTGGGTTGCGTCTCTGAGCACTTCCAGGAAATATCAACGCGGGGTAGGGCTGGTAGTGGTTGGTTAACTTATTGTTTAGGAGGATGTTACGGATTTTTTAGTCCTTTGATTGCGTCGGATCGAGTTTGGCACGCGAATTGCTCCGACTCAATCCGGCAAGACACGTGTGCATATTGGGAGGTCCGCAGGCTTTCCCCTTCTGGCCCCCCGAGTCTTGGGAGTGGGGAGCACCCCTGTGCCGCGCCGCAAGAAGGATATGGCTTACGTGGGGTCCAATCAAGACGGAAGTGCTTTTCCCTGGAGCAGACGAGTGCCGAACTGCCTGACCCCTTTCTCGTTGAAGGGCCCGATGGTGGGTCCCGTGACTGTCCATCCCGTTGGTGAATTCCGTCAGATCGTCGAGCGGGAACGTGCCCGAGTCGAGCGAAACGCCCACGGTTTTCTGGTGGCGTCGTTCGATCTTGGGAGCGCCGGTGGTGTGCGGTCTGGGCACGCTAAGTGCTTGTCCGCAGCCATCTCGCGGCGTCTGCGCGTGACGGACGAGGTCGGGTGGATTGACGAGAGGCACTTGGGCGTGTTGTTGTTCAATACGCCCGAACAGGGCGCTTGGCGTTTCGTTGACCACGTCTCACGGGATAGTGTCTCGGTTAGGCCGGGTTCGGTGTGCAGCGTTTCCGTGCGTCTGCCGGGGCGCTATGGCGCGACGGTGCCGTGCGGTACCCACGTTCGGGAGCGTGCGAAAGCTGGGCGGTCGCCGGTTGAAGAGGAAATTAGCGCATTTCGGCGGGTCCTCGAGCGAGAGCGCGCCCGGGCCGATCGGAACGGCCATGGTTTTTCACTGGTGTCCTTCGAGATAGGCAAGCGGAGCGGGACGGACCTGGTGCGGCGCCTGCAGCAGGTCATTTCGACGCGTGCGCGCGCGTCCGATGAGATCGGATGGCTGGATAGGAAGCACCTCTGCGTCTTGCTTTACAATACGCCTACCGAAGGCGCGTGGGACTATGTCAAGTGCGTGCGGGGGGCGCTTAGCGTAGGGCGAACGGCCCCCGAGTGTAATGTGTACACGTACCCGATGGCTTGGGAGGGGTGTCCCGGGGCTGGAAACGGGTGCGGGCGCTGCGGCCCCGGCGTGGCGCGTCGTGACGGCGGTCGTGGGCTTGCGGTCTCATTGCGGCGGCTGCCTGGAGCGGAGGCGGGGCGGAGTTTGTGGGGTGCGCGTGAGCCTGAGGTCATTGGCACGAATGTTCTAGCCCTAAGCCCTCCCCGTTTGCGCCCAGAGCGCCGTACGAAGCCCGTGCGGGACCTATTGCCGTTTCTGATCGATCCGATGCCGCTGTACAAACGCGCCGTGGACATCCTTGGCGCGACCGCAGCGCTCGTGTTGTTTTTGCCGGTCATGATCGGGGTAGCCATTGCGATAAAGCTGACCTCGCGAGGCCCGGTTCTTTTCAAGCAAGAACGGGCCGGTTATAGAGGGAAACCGTTCACGTGCTACAAATTCCGCTCGATGGTCGTCGACGCCGAAAGGCAGAAGCAGCAACTGTTGCCGCACAACGAGCGACTCGGCGTGGCGTTCAAGATGCGCAACGACCCGCGCGTCACGCCGGTCGGGAAGTTTCTCCGGGAGACCAGCCTGGACGAACTCCCGCAGTTGTTCAACGTATTGAGAGGGGAGATGAGTCTGGTAGGCCCGCGGCCGCTTCCCGTTGAAGAGGCGTTGCAGCAAGACGCGTGGCATAATATGCGCCTCGAGATCGTGCCGGGAATCACGTGCCTATGGCAGATATATGCCCGTCACAGCCGATGTTTCGATCGCTGGGCTCGGCTGGACATCGAGTACGCCCGGAAACGCTCGTTCCTGTTTGATGTGAAACTTTTGTTTCTGACGATTCCTGCGGTGCTTTCCAGGAGAGGCGCCCATTAGTCATGACGGCAGCGATACTGAGCAATCATTCGTGTTTTCGTGAGGAGGCCGTTCCTGGCGGGCGTTGGGCGGTGCGTGGAGGCCCCGTGGCACATGCGGGGTCCGCGCGCGGAGGGCAATGGCTATGCGGTGTGATGGATTGAGACCGACGAAACCGGCGCGTTTTTCACAGGCGTCTAGAATCGCTTTACGCGCGGCCCTTATGGTACTGGTTGCGGCGGCCGCGGGTTGGCCCGGGCCGGGATGGAGCGATTCGGGGGCCGGCGCGAACGCCGTTGCCGCGCCGGTTCACCCGAATGCGTCGAATCCGGCGGCCCTTTACTGCCGGCACCTGGGGTATGGGTACGAAATTGTCCGGACGCCTGACGGGGAAAAGGGTGTTTGTATTGTAAGCCCGGGTGTTGAATTTGATGCCTGGGAATTTTTCAAGGGCAAGGTCGGGCAGGAATACTCGTACGCGGCCCGACACGGCTATGACATGAAGACGAAGCGCGTCAAACGGGGGGAGTGTGTCGAGGAATACGCGGTTTGCATTTCCCGGGGGCCGGACAGAAAAGAGATCCCGTTGCTCGAACTTATGGAACGCAACGGCGAGCCGTTGACGGATTGCGAGTCGTGCGGCACCGAACCGAACCCGAGCGGCAGAAGCAAGCACAGGGACGTTTTGGCCCGGCCGCAGGGCGGGGCCGCGTCCCCGCGTTCGGAGTCGGTCGCCGGGAGTTTGGGGAGCCTGCCGTCTTCATTTGACTGGCGGAGCTACGACGGACAGGACTGGATCACGCCGGTCAAGGATCAAGCGGCATGCGGGAGCTGCTGGGCCTTTTCGGCAGTTGGCGCCGTCGAGGCCAAACTCAATATAGACAACAACGATCCCGCTCTGGACTATGACTTGTCGGAACAGCACCTGGTGTCCTGCGAATGTCCGGGATCGTGCAATGGCGGCTTCCAGGAGGAGGCCCTCGAGTACATCATCGATCCGGGTGTGGCGGACGAGACCTGCTTCCCTTACCTGGGCTGCAAGAACTGGAACTCGGGAACGGGCACGTGTATCCAAGAGTGGCCGTGCAATTTGTGCACGGACTGGCAGGACACGGCGGCGTACATAACGGGTTACGAGCACGTGGCCAACACGCAGGCGGCGTATAAGCAGGCCTTGGTGGCGTATGGTCCGTTGGCCATAGCGCTGGACGCAACGGGGTGGTCGTCTTACAGCGGCGGCATATTCGTCAGTTCTCCGGCTGTGGCCAACCACGCGGTGGTCTTGGTCGGGTATAACGACACCGACGATTATTGGATTGTCAAGAACAGTTGGGGCTCGAGTTGGGGCGAAAGCGGCTATATCCGGTTATCGTATACCAACAATCCAATCACCACCTTCGACTCGGTGTTCGCCGTCGACCAGGCGCTCGAACCCATAATCATAGGCGCCTTAGACCCTTATACCGTAACGATACCCACGAAGGTCGGCTCGGAACACTATTTCGAGGTGCGGACCGGGGTCACGTGCGTGGACGGCTCGTGCGGCGATGTCACGGCGGCGCTGAGTCTGCCGCTGTCTGCTCCGACGAGTGGGTCCGCAATCTGGGGCGGCGATTGTTCGGAAGGGCCGCCGGAGTCTTTCGACAACACGTTTGACACGTGCAGTCCGGGGGCGGGCGGGGACGAGAGCATATACGATATTTACCTGGACAAGTATGAATTGAATTTTGGGGAGACGATCGAAGTTACGTGCACGGTCGAGATCAAATCGGTCCCTTGCGGCTACGCCTACACTGGAGACAGGTTGTACATTTACTACCGCAACTGCCCGAGCGGGGTCTGGCAGAAGAAGCTTTACGTGCCGCAAGTCTACTCGTGCTACGACTATTCGGTACGGTTTGTTCCGGACAATGTCGAAGGGGAGCACCAGGTGCGGTGTATCGTGGGGTGGAACATCGCCGAAGGGTCGTGCGCAAGCGGCAGTTATTTCGACAACGACGATGTGAACTTCTACGTGTACGACCACTCGAGCGGCAAGGGGGCCGTACCGTATTTCTTTGGGCAGGAGCGCGAGGATTTCGAGGTTGGTTTTGGGGCGTGGACGAATGTGACCGGGGATGACTTCGATTGGACGCGCCACACCGGCGCGACGCCTTCGGCCAACACGGGGCCTGCTGCGGCGCACGGCGGCAGGTACTATGTGTATACGGAATCGAACGCTCCGAACTCCCCCAGCAAGACGGCCATCCTGGAAGGTCCTACGTTGGACCTCGACCATGGAAGTGGGGAGGTGACTTTTGCGTATCACATGTATGGGTCGACCATGGGGAGTCTTTATTTCGAGATTGAGGATGGCGTGGGCGGGTGGACCTCGTTGTGGAGCAAGACGGGCGATCAAGGGAATGAATGGCATGATGCCGCTGTAGACCTTACCGGTTACTCGGGGTCGCGGGCGGTCCGGTTCCGCATGGTCACGGGCTCGAGTTCGCTGAGCGATGCGGCCTTGGACGACATATGCTTCCCGGGGCAGATAACGGGAGAACCGTTCTACACCATGCACGGGAATCCGACGGGGACCGTCGCGATGGCTCAGAACGATACGTGGGAACAGGCGTGGTTGGTCAAGGCAACGGGCGCCCTTGATTCGAGTTGGCCGCTGCATGCGCGGTACACGTCGAACTATGCCGTGGTCGCGGCTGCCGAAACCGCTTCCAGCACGATTACGATCGTCGCCTGCCCGGGCTTCACGGGCGCCCCGAATGAGTATACGTATACGCTCAACGGGGACACGACTGTCACGATTACCGACACCGTCCCGGACAGAGATGGGGCGACCACCGTGCCCGGCGACACGCCCGTCGCGACGTTTGCCGGGGTCGCGTACAACCTCGTCGTGGGCACGAACGGCGACGACGTGCTCACCGGCGTCGGCACCGTTGAGGATGACGCCCTGGGCCTTAACGGCAATGACGTGATCCTCGGGTTTGGGGGAAACGATACGCTGCGCGGCGTTAACGGGGACGACGTCCTTTTCGGCGGGGACGGCCACGACAGACTGTACGGGGACAATGATGACGACATCCTTGTGGGCGGCGACGGCAACGATACGCTGTACACCGGCGCGGGCGATGATACGGCGGACGGCGGGGGCGGCGACGACCTGGTGGTGCTCGCCGACGCAGACGACGCCAACGACAGTTTCGAGGGCGGTTCGGGCGCCAACGACCGGTTGATACTCGCCAACGGCTACGGCAGCTTCGGGATGACCGGGCTCTACGGATTCGAGAGCTTTACCGGCGGCGACGGCGACGACGTCGTTGATTGGTCGGCCGCGACTGTTCCGGTGGTGTTACGGGGCAACGCCGGCAATGACACGTTGACCGGCGGGGCCGGAGCCGATCTTCTTACGGGCGGGGCCGGGAACGACACGCTCACCGGTGGCGGCGAGGCCGATACGCTCTACGGCAACACTGGCAGCGACACCCTGAGCGGCGGTGGCGGAAACGACCGACTTTACGGCGATAACGACGACGATGTGCTAAGCGGCGGCGACGGCGACGATACCTTGTACACCGGCAGCGGGGACGATACGGCGGACGGCGGCGACGGGGACGACCTGGTGGTGCTCGCCGACGCAAACGACGTCAATGACAGTGTCGAGGGCGGCGTAGGGAACGACGACACATTGCTGCTTGCCAACGGGTACGGGAGTTTCGCGATGAGCGGCCTCCACGGGTTCGAGCGTTTCACGGGCGGCGACGGCAACGACGCCATCGACTGGTCGGGCGCGACGGCCCGGGTCGTCATGCGCGGCAACGGCGGCAACGACACGTTGCGGGCCGGCTCAGGCAACGACCTCCTCACCGGCGGTCCCGGAAGCGATGCGCTATACGGCGGGCAAGGCCATGATAGGCTTTACGGCGACGCCGGGGAAGATCACTTGATCGGGGGCGGCGGGGATGACAGACTCTACGGCGGCGCGGACGCCGACGACGATTTCGCCCATTACAGCGATGCGCCTGTTGCGCCGCGCTATGACGTGCGGGACAGGGGCTCGTATCTTGTGGTCTTCGACACCTGGGGCACAGACGGGCGCGACATCGTTCGGCAAGTGCCCGAGGGCACCCTTGCCGGCCCGTATGTGCCGTAGCCGGGGTAAATCACGCGCAATCTAGGCGGGCGTCTACCTGCAACTACCGCGTTGCTTTCAGCCGGGTTGCGCGGGCCTCGGGCGTGGCCAAAGGCCCCGTGCGTTCGGGCCATGTTCTTTCCCAAAGGAAGCCACTGGCGCGCTCTGGCGCGGGCGCGAGCGGGTCGTCGTATGTGGTGGACAGCCCGGCGGGGCGCGACTATACTGCGTAAGCCGCTTGTACAACAGGTCGCCGCCTCGGAGTGACTGGGATGACCGATCGTGCCCGGACCGTCAAAGGAATGGTGGAACTCAGTGTGGGGGAGGCCCTGGGTTTCGGGGCCAACTTCATCCGCTATCTGATTCTTGCGCGGCTGCTCGGGAAGACGGCGTTCGGCACCGCCGCCACGCTTGCGCTCACCGTTCAGATCCTCCAAACGGTCAGTAATATGGCTCTCAACATGCTCATTGTCCAGTCAAAGGCCGGGGACAGCCGTTCGCTGCAAGCGACAGCGCACTCGTTTCAGATCCTCCGGGGACTGGTCAATGCTGGGTTGATTCTTGCGCTGGCATGGCCGATCTCGGCGCTGTTCGGCGTTCCGGAGGCCCGCTGGGCCTATCAGTGGCTCGCACTCGTCCCCCTTCTGGACGGCTTTATCCATCTTGACACGTACCGAATGGAACGCCGGATGCAGTTTTGGCCGGGGATCGCCGTGGCGGCCATTCCGAAAGGCGTTGCCGCGGTGGCGGCCTGGCCCCTAGCGGCCTGGTTCAAGGACTACTCGGCCATGCTTTGGCTGCTTATCGCGCAAAGCACCGCGGCCCTAGTGGTCTCGCACCTCTTGGCGAAACGGCCTTACCATTTGGGCCGGGAGAAACGTTATATTGCCGAGATTCTCCAATTCGGCTGGCCGCTGCTGCTCAATGGGATGCTCTTTTTCGGCATATCGCAAGGGGACCGTTTCATCGTCGGCGCTCTGTACGGCATGGCCGACTTAGGCGTTTACTACGTATCGGCCGGGCTCGTAGTGACGCTCGGCGCGGCGTTGTCTAAAGTGATGAATACCGTAATGCTCCCGCCATTGTCCCGGGCACAAGAGGACGCGGAAGCGTTTCTGAGCCGCTACAGGGGTTGTGCGCGGGCCTTTGCACTTGTTGCAGGCCTTTACGGCCCGCTGTTGATCGTGGCGGGGGAGCCGCTGATCGTGTTTTTCTACGGCGAGCAATACCGCGCCGCAGGAGTTCTCGTGGCGTGGCTGGCGG
>Ga0180438_10002256_pt1 | contig 32142 bp, 25 predicted proteins | sample SS_ome_12_FD_132455 | JGI IMG/M metagenome (GOLD analysis project Ga0180438, IMG submission 132455) | Hypersaline lake sediment archaeal communities from the Salton Sea, California, USA - SS_3_D_2 metaG | ecosystem: Environmental > Aquatic > Non-marine Saline and Alkaline > Hypersaline >... | reverse complement strand
TTCCGCCTGCTGGGCCTGAAACCCGCCAGCCACTGAGCCTGTAGTCAGACCGCCACAATCGAGCGAGAACGTAACCCCATAGCTGGGCAGGGAGATACGACTCAGCAAACGGTGGAACTTCGGCTTAGAAACGGATGCCGTTCCCTCGCGCTTTGGTCCCCGCCACGCAGTGGCGGGGCTTTTGCCCCGACTCCCCACTTCCCACTCGCTACTGTCCTCCGCCCTCTGCCATCCGCCCTCCACTCCTATCCATACCCCCCCATCCCAAAGAACAACCGTCGCTTCAGAAAGCGGTACACCCAGTAGTCCTCCGGCGTCTCCTCGCCGGGCAGGTGGTGGCTGGTGCGGGGGGTGCCGGCGGCGATCTCGGCCAGCGCGTCGCGGCCGCTGGCGTCGGCGGCGCCGCTCTGGCGCAGAAACTCGGCAAGCTGCTGCGGGTGCTCGAGGATCACGCAGCCCCGGGTTCGTTCATTGACGAACTGCTGGAACCCCCGCAGGAACTCGCTCTGGTTGATCGTCGTGAACAGGTCGCGGTCCCGGTCACGGATCGTCTCGCAGGCGAACGAGAGCGGCGGACAGGGCTCGATGCCCCCGCCCGGGCCGATGTGAAATCCCAGCCCCAAGGCGGCCGGGCAGACCGCCTCGCCCGCGGCGTCCCAGTAGGTGTCGATCAGCACGATCGGGTGGCGCCGCCGCAGCCTGAGCAGCCGGCGCCGCAGCTCGATCATCTGCTCCCGATCGACGCAGAACCGCGGATCGTGCTCGGGCCCCATGGGCCGGTAGACGTAGTACCAGAGGTACATCGCCCCCTCGTCGATCCAGCGCCGCACGTACTCGTCGGAGACCGTCTCGTCGAGGTTCGTGCCGGTCACCGTGGTGGCGATGCCGAAGAGGACCTTCCGGGCCCTAAGCCGCCGGATTCCCTCGGTGGCCGCCTCGAACACGCCCTGGCCGCGGCGGTCGTCGTTGTTCGCGGCCAGCCCGTCGATGCTCACCAGCGGCGTGACGTTCCCGGCCTCGCGCACCCGCCGGGCGTTCTCTTCGTCGAAGAACATCCCGTTGGTGATGATCTGGAAGTAGCAGTCCGGATGGCGGGCGATGATCTCCCAGAGTTTGGGGTACATCATCGGCTCGCCGCCCAGCAGGGTGTAGAAGTAGGATCGCTGGCGCTTGCCTGCGGCGATCAGTCCGTCGATGTCGTCCACCGAGAGCTGGCGCACCCCCCCGGCGGCCTGAATCCAGCAGCCGCGGCAGCGGAGGTTGCAGGCGTTGGTCAGCGCGAGGAACAAGAACGGGGGAAACAGCTCCCCCCGCCTAAGCCGCCGCTTGTACGCCCGAACCGCCCGCATCCCCTTGTAGGCCCAGAGGTGTGCGGCCTTCCACGCCAATCGCGGGGAGACCTCCGTGGCCAGTCGGTAGCCGAGTCGTAGGAGCATCTTCACGATTATAGCAGCGTCGGGCCGGGGAAACTCGACAGCGGCCCGGAACCTGCTACACTAGGCGGGTTTCGCCGGTCGGCAGTTGCCTCTGTCCGGGACCTTTGGCGTTTTGTCGTTGCGAATCCGCAAGCGGCACCCTCATGATCGACCCCCACGAACTAAGCCGCGCGTATCAGACCGCCCGGGGCGACCTGCTGGCCGAGCGAGTCGCGGACGGACACTGGGTGGGCGAGCTCTCCAGTTCCGCGCTCTCGACGGCCACGGCGGCCAGCGCGCTTTCGATCGTGGCCGGGCACACCGAGGACACGGCCCGGCGCGACGCCTGCCGACAGCTTTCGGCCGCGGCCGTCAACTGGCTCGCCGGCGCGCAAAACGACGACGGCGGCTTCGGCGACACACCCAAGAGCTACTCGAACGTGGCCACCACGATGCTCGTCCGCGCGGCGTTCGAGCTGGCCGGGGCAGCCGGCGATCACGCCGAGCTGCTCCGCCGCGCACAAGCGTACATCGACAAGAAGGGCGGCATCCCCGCGCTGCGCCGCCGCTACGGGCGCGACCGGACCTTCGCCGTGCCGATCCTGACCAACTGCGCGCTGGCCGGGCTGGTCCCCTGGCGCGAGGTGTCGCCGCTGCCGTTCGAGCTGGCATGTTTGCCCTATGGGCTGCTGCGGTTCGTGCGTCTGCCGGTGGTCAGCTACGCGGTGCCGGCCCTGGTCGCGGTGGGCCAGGCCCGGTTCTTCCACCGCCGGCCCCGCAGCCCGTTGACGTGGCTGGTGCGCCGCCTGGCGGTCCGGCGCAGCTTGAAGGTGCTCGAGCGCATGCAGCCGGCCAGCGGCGGGTTCCTGGAAGCGATCCCTCTGACCAGCTTCGTGACGATGAGCCTGGCGTCCACCGGCCGGGCCGATCACCTCACGGCCCGGCGCGGCGTGAAGTTCCTCATCGAGTCGGCCCGGGACGACGGCTCCTGGCCGATCGACACGAACTTGGCCGCCTGGAACACGACCCTTTCGGTGCAGGCATTGGCAGCGGCCACCGGCAACGTGGGGGCCCTGGGCTGTCTCGACTGGCTGTTGGCCTGCCAGCGCCACGAGGTCCACCCGTTCACCCAGGCCGCGCCCGGCGGCTGGGGTTGGAGTGACCTGAGCGGCGCGGTGCCCGACGCCGACGACACGGCGAGCGCGCTGTTGGCGCTTAAGGCCCTGCGCGACTCCGGCCAGGCCCGGAACCACCCTCGCATCGACTCCGCCGCCGGCGACGGCGTCCGCTGGCTGCTGGGCTTGCAGAACGCCGACGGCGGCTGGCCCACGTTCTGCCGCGGCTGGGGCGCGTTGCCGTTCGACCGCAGCGGGGCCGACCTGACGGCCCACGCGCTTCGGGCGCTCGGGGCCTGGGAGGAGTTGATCCTCGACGACCGGATCGGCGAGGCGGTCGGCCGCGGATTCGATTACCTGGCCGAGCGCCAGCGCCCCGACGGGAGCTGGGTCCCGCTCTGGTTCGGCAACCAGGACCGCCCCGGCGAAAAGAACCCGGTCTACGGCACGGCACGGGTGCTGTTGGCCTACCGCGATTTCGGGCGGATCGGCACCCCACCAGCGCGCCGCGGGTTGGGGTGGCTTGGCGCAAACCCTTTGCCCGATGGGGGTTGGGGTGCCGATCCCCAAGCCGACCCTCCCCATAGCTCTACGATCGAAGAGACCGCCGTGGCCGTCGAGGCCCTGCTGGCCGACCCGGACGACCCCCAGCGGCGCCCGGCCCTGGAGGCGGGGCTGCGGCGGCTCGTGGCCGCGGTCCGGGAGGGCCGGCACCGCGAAACCGCGCCGATTGGTTTATACTTCGCCCGTCTGTGGTATTATGAGAGGTTGTACCCGCTGATATTCACCGTTTCGGCCCTGGGCCAGGCCGTGGCCCGCCTTTGCCCGGGGTCGTCCGACCAGCCCGCCCGAGCCAACCGCGGCGACCCCGACTCCGCCGGCTGAGAGACCCCGCCTTGGCTAACGCGCCTGCCAACCGACGAGCCGCCTCGGCGACCGGCGTAGTGGCGGTCCCCGCCACCGGCGACGGTCGCGACACGGCACTTCTGAAAGAGGTGCCGCCGGCGAAGCCGCTTCGCGAGCGGATCCGCCGCGCGGCGATCGAGCTGTCGGCCGGGCTGGACCACTCCCAGCCGCTTGCCCGCTACGAGATCGAGGCCCACGCCCGGTCGCTGCTCGACGAGCTGGGCCAGCCGGAGACCTACCTCGGCTGGACGATGGTCGCCGTGGCCTCGGCGTTTTGGGAGGACCAGGTGGCGGCCGTGCCCTGCGAACGGCGGCTGCTGCTGTTGCCCCGCTGTCTGCGCGACGACGAAAGCTGTCCGGCCGAGTGCGACGAGATCGGGCTGCAATGCCAGGACTGCGGGGCGTGCTGCCTTACGGACCTGCGCAGCGAGGCCCAAGCCAAGGGCTACCGGGTGCTCATTGCCGAGGGGACGCCCACGGTGCTGCAGATCATCCTCGGCGGGCACGTCGACGCGTTGCTGGGCGTGGCGTGTCTGGACGTGCTCGAGCGCTCGGTAGACAAGATCCTGCTGGCCGGCGTGCCGTGCATGGCCGTGCCGCTGTTGTCGAACGGCTGCCGCAACACGTCGGCCGACACCGACTGGATCCGCCGGATGGTCGATACACCCCACCGGCCCGCCCGGACCCAGACCCGGACCTACCTGCACCTGATGCGTTGCGCCGCGCGGATGTTCGAGCCGGAGGAGCTGGCCCGGCTAATCCCCCCCGCGCGCATCGCAACGCTCGACGGCGCACGCGGGGGGATCGACCGGCTCGACCCCGTGGCCTGCACCGAAGCGATCGCCTACGACTTCCTCACGTCCGGGGGCAAGCACTCGCGCCCGTTCATCACCCTGGCCGTACACGACGCCCTGACCGGTGCCCGGGCCACGCTGGCCGACGGCGAGCGCCACCTGGCCGCGCTGCCCGACGGGGTGAAGCGGATCGCCCTGGCCATCGAGACGTTCCACAAGGCGTCGCTGGTACACGACGACATCGAGGACGACGACCCCTTCCGCTACGACCGCCCTGCCCTGCACCGCCAATACGGCGCGGCCACGGCGATCAACGTGGGCGACTACCTGATCGGGCTGGGGTACCGGATGGTGGCCGGGCAGCGGCGGGAGCTGGGCCCGGGCGTGACGGGGGACGTGCTGGCCGAGTTTGCCGGGGCCCACACCAAGCTCTGCGAGGGGCAGGGGGCCGAGCTGATCTGGCGCGATGCCCGCGAAAAGCACCTCACGCCACTGGAGGCCCTGAAGATCTATGCCCTGAAGACCGCGCCGGCCTTCGAGGCGGCGTTGATGGCGGGCATCCGGCTGGCCGGCCCGGCCAAGCCCTATCGCGAGGCGGCCGCCCAGTTCTCGCGCCACCTGGGCGTGGCCTACCAGATCGTCAACGACCTGGACGACTGGGAGGACGGCCAGCCGAGCAAGCGAGCCGGGGGCGGCGACGTGCTGACCGGGCGCCCCACGGTGCTCTGGGCCCTGGCCCATCAAAGCCTCCCCGAGGCCCGGCGGCGCGAGCTGGACGCCCTGGTCGCCGCCCCGACGCGCGACGCGGCGGCGCTCCAACGGGCCGGTGAGCTGTACGCCCAAGCGGGCGTGTTCGACCAGGCCGCCTCGCTGATCGCCAAGCACCACCAGCGGGCCGTCGCCGCCACCGGCGGGCTCCAGAGCGAGCCGCTCCGCCGGCTGCTGCACTTCATCGCCGACGCCGTGCTCGACCGCCGACCGCTGTCGGTGAGTGATGAATGATGAAGATCGTCCACCTTGCGGCCGGCGCGGGCGAGATGTACTGCGGGACCTGCCTGCAGGAGAACACGCTCGCCGCGGCCCTGCGAGCGGCCGGCGAGGACGTCACGCTCGTGCCGCTCTACACGCCGCTTAGGACCGAGCAACAGGACGTGAGCGTCGGCCGCGTGGCCTTCGGCGGGATCAACGTCTACCTGCAGCAGCACTGCGCCCTGTTTCGCCACACGCCCCGGCTGCTGGACCGGCTGCTCGACCGACCGGCGCTGCTCCGCTTTGCGGCCCGGCACGCCCGCGCCACCAGGCCGGAGGGGCTGGGGCCGCTGACCGTCTCTATGCTCCGCGGCGAAGAGGGGCGGCAGCGCAAGGAGCTCGACAAGCTGATGCGTTGGCTGGGCGACGAGCTGCGCCCCGAGCTGGTCCACCTCTCCAACGCCCTGTTGGTCGGGCTGGCCCGCGAGCTGATGGGCCGGCTCGGCGTGCCGGTGGTCTGCACCCTCTCGGGCGAGGACGGCTTCCTCGAACGCCTGCCCGAGCCGCACCGCACCGAGGCCCGGGCCGTGCTCCGCGAGCGGGTCGGTGAGCTGCCGGCCCTGGTGGCCATGAGCCGCTACTACGCCGACTTCGCGGCCGAGTACCTCGCCGTGCCGCGCGAGCGGATCCACGTGATCCCCCCGGGCTTGAACCTGGCGGATCATGCGGTGGACGAAGGGCGGCCGCCGCCGTTTCCGCGCGGGCAGCAGATCACGATTGGCCACGTCGGCCGGGTCTGTCACGAGAAGGGGCTGCACCTGCTTGTCGAGGCGCTCGGGCTGTTGCACAAATGGGCCGGGCTCGCGCCCGTGCGGGTCCGGGCGGGCGGATACCTCGATCCGGCCGATCGACCGTACCTCGACGGCCTGCTGCGCCGGGCGGCCGAACTCGGCGTGGACCGCCGCTTCGAACACCTCGGCGAGCTGGACCTGGCCGCGAAGATCGCCCTGTTGCGATCCTGCGACCTCTTCGTCGCCCCGTCCACACGCCCGGAGAGCAAAGGAATAACGGCCCTGGAGGCATGGGCCAGCGGGCTGCCCGCCGTGCTGCCCGACCACGGGGCCTTCTCCGAGCTGGTTGCCGAGACTGGCGGGGGCGTGTTGTTCGAGCCGGGTAGCGCCCCTTCGCTGGCCGACGCGATGGCCCGGCTCTTAAGCCAACCCGAGGCGGCCGCCGAGCACGGCGGGCGCGGCCAAGCGGCCGTTCACCAGCGATACTACGCCGCTGAGATGGCCCGGCGAACTGTGGAGCTGTACCGGCGGTTGTTGACGCCCGTGTAGCGGGGCGGCTTGCCGCCCGCTGTCGGTCGGTGTAACGGGGCCGCTTGCGGCCCGCTGTCCGAGCGCTCTTGCAGCAGTCCCCTCGCGGGCCGCAAGCGGCCCCGCTACACTCTCCGAATGAAGCCGATGTCGTACCTTGCCAGCTTGATGCTGCGACTCTCCGGCGGGGCCGCGCGGCTGCCCGAGCCGCTTCGTGCCCGACACGCGGAATACGTGACGGGGGCCCAGCAGGACGACGGCGGGTTCGCCGGGCGGCGCGGCCGGAGCGACCCCTACTACACGAGCTTCGCCCTGCGCACGCTGGTCGTGCTCGGCAGGCTGGAGCCCGACCTGGCCGGCAAGGCGGCGGCGTTTCTCCAGGCCCGGCTGGACGAGAAGCTCGCGCCGGCCGACTTTCTGGCCCTGGTCGGCGCTGCCGCGCTGGTCGAGGGGGTCACCGGCGAGGACCTCTTTGCCCGGGCCGGAAACGACCGGCGCGCGGCGGTGATCGACTTTGCCGGGTCGCTCCGCCGCGACGACGGCGCCTATGCCAAGACCGAGCGGAGCGGCCCTTCGAGCACCTACCAGACGTTCCTCGTGGCGGCCACGAAGGAGCTGGTCGGGGCCCCGCAGGACGACCCGGACACGATCGTCGCCATGCTCCGCTCCCGCCGGCGCGACGACGGCGGGTTTGTCGAGCTGCCCGTGGTGCAGCAAAGCGGCACGAATCCCACGGCCGCGGCCATGGGGCTGCTGGGGATCCTCGAGCGAGCCGACGAGCCGGCCGGGCGCGGTGCGGCCGCGTTTCTCGCCGGGATGCAAACGCCCGAGGGCGGCTTTCGCGCGAATACCCGCATCCCCGCCGCCGATCTGTTGAGCACCTTCACTGCCCTGGCCACGCTGGCCGACCTGGGGGCGTTGGAAAGCGTGGACGCCCCAGGCGCCGCGGCGTACGTGACCTCGCTCGAAGTGCCCACGGGCGGCTTCCGCGGCGGGCCCTGGGACGACGCGCCCGACGCCGAATACACGTTCTACGGCATCGGCTCGCTGGCCGTGCTCGCGGGCGCGGAGGCTTGATCGGCGGCGCGGATGTGTTAGGTTGGGCGCGTAGGGTGCGTGCTCGCACGCACGCTGCCTCGAACGAAAGACCGCATGAAACAAAGCGTGGCTGCAAGCAGCCACCCTACTCATGAGCCACTTGCTCGTCGAAAACCTGACCAAACGCTTCCCCACCCGGGCCGAGCCGCTCGAGGTGCTCTGCGGCGCGTCGCTGGAGCTAAAGCGGGGCGAGAATCTGGCCATCGTCGGGCCGAGCGGGTCGGGCAAGAGCACGCTCTTGTCGATCATCGGCACGCTCGAGCCGCCAACCTCCGGGCGCGTGGTGATCGACGGCGAGGACCCGGCCGGGCTCGACGAGCCGGCCCTGGCCGCGCTGCGCAACCGGAAAATCGGCTTCGTATTCCAGGACCACCACCTGCTGCCGCAGTGCTCGGTGCTGGAAAACGTGCTCGTGCCCACGCTGCCCGGCGGCCCGACGCCAGCGGAAGCGGTCGGCCGCGCCCGGGAGCTGCTCGACCGCGTGGGCCTAAGCGACCGGCTCGACCACCGGCCGGCCGAGCTTTCCGGCGGGGAGAAGCAGCGCGTGGCCATCGCCCGGGCGCTGATCAACCGCCCCGTGCTCCTGCTGGCCGACGAGCCGACCGGTAACCTCGACCGGACCACTTCCGGGCACGTGGCCAAGCTACTGCTGGAGCTTCAGCAGCACGAGCAAATGATGCTCATCGTCGTCACTCACAGCGAACGCCTGGCCGGCATGATGAGCCGGCAGTCCGAGCTCGACGGAGGAACGCTCAGGGAAATGATGAATGGTGAATGGTGAATGATGAAGGGTGAATGCGCAACGACAAGCGCGTTCCGGCTTTCGTCACTCGCGCTTCATCATCCCATCACTCATCCTTCATCATTCATAATTCATCCTTCCCCATGACCCCCCTCCGCCTCGCGCTGCGCTCCCTCACCTACCACTGGCGAATGAACCTCGCCGTGGCCTTGGGGGTGGCGGCCGGCACGGCGGTGCTCACCGGGGCGCTCTTGGTGGGCGACTCGATGCACGAGAGCCTGCGGCGCCTGACGCTCGAGCGCCTGGGCCGCGTCGACTTCGCGCTGGCCGCCGACCGCTTCTTCCGCCAGGACCTGGCCGGCGAGTTGGCCGCCGGGCCCGGCTTCCGCGAGCACTTCGCGGCGGCCGTGCCGGTGATCCTCGTACGCGCCAGCCTGGAGAATCCCGCGAGCGACCCGCCACGCCGGGCCAACCAGGTCAACTTGATCGGCTGCGACGAGCGGTTCTGGCAACTCGGCACCGGCGGGCCGGCAAAGCTGCCGAGAGACCGGGAAATCGTGCTCAACGGGCGCGTGGCCGAGCTGCTGGGGGTCGAGCCCGGCGACGCAGTGATCCTCCGGCTCCCGCAGCCCGGCACCATCCCCGCCGACACGCCGTTGGGGCGAAAACAGGGTACGGTCAGCAGCAGCCGCCTGACCGTTGCTGAAGTGATCCCGGCAGAGGGCCTCGGCCGGTTCACGCTCCGCCCCAGCCAGCAGCAGCCGCGGAACGTCTACGTGCCGCTTAAGTGGCTGGCCGAGCGCCTGGACCGGGCCGGCCGGGCCAACGCCCTGCTGGCGGCCGGCACATCGGCCGGCGAGCCGCCCCAGCCAGCCGCGGCCAAGGCGCTCGAACACGCCTACCAACCGAAGCTGGCCGATTACGGCCTCCGTTTGAAGCGCACGCCGCAGGGATACTTCAACCTGACCTCGGAGCGGATGATCATCGACCGGCCGACGGAAACGGAACTGCTCCGCGCCCTGTCTGACCGCCGGTTCCAGTTCTTCCAGCAGTTTGTCATCTTCAGGCAACTCCTCCGCGCGCAGTCCGGCCGCCGAGCGCAACCGGCGCTTACGTACCTGGCTAACTGGGTCGCGTGCGGCGACCGAAAGATCCCTTATTCGACCGTCGCCGCGATCGATTTCACGGCCGAGCCGCCCTTGGGGCCCTTCGTCACACTCGACGGCGAGCCGATCCCGCCCCTGGCCAACGACCAGATCGTGCTCAACGAGTGGGCCGCCGACGAGCTCGGGGCCCGGGTGGGTGACATCATTACGCTGACCTACTTCAAGCCCGAGAGCACCCACGGTCAGCTTGAAGAGGCCACCGTGGAGTTGAAGCTGGCGGCGATCACGCCGCTTGAGGGCGCGGCGGCCGACCCGCATTTCACGCCCGAGGTCCGCGGCGTGACCGACGTCGAGTCGATGGCCGACTGGGACCCGCCCTTCCCCTTCGACGCCAAGCGTATCCGCCCTGAGGACGAAGACTACTGGGAGAAGCACCGGGCCACGCCCAAGGCGTTCGTCTCACTCGCTGCGGGCCCGCGGCTCTGGGGCAGCCGGTTCGGGCGCACCACCACGCTCCGCGTCGCGCCGAAGCCGGACGAGACCGCCGACGCCCTGCGGGAGCAGCTCGAAGCCAAGCTCGACCCGGCCGCCATGGGACTGGCCTTCCAGCCCGTCAAAGCGCAGGGACTGGAGGCGTCGAAGGGCACCACCCCGTTCGGTGTGCTGTTCCTCTCGTTCAGCTTCTTCATCATCGCCTCGGCCGTGATGCTCGTGGCGTTGCTCTTCCGGCTGGGGATCGACCAGCGGGCCTCCCAGCTCGGCACGCTCGTGGCCGTGGGGCTAAACCGCCGCCAGCTTTGCCGCGTGCTCGCCGCCGAGGGGCTCTTGATCGCGGCCGGCGGTAGCCTGCTCGGGCTGGCCGGGGGAATCGGCTACGCCGCGCTGATGCTCGTCGGGCTGCAAACCAAGACCTTGTGGCTTAAGGCAATCGCCACCCCGTTCCTGCGCCTGCACGTCACGCCCCTGAGCCTGGCCATCGGCTTTGTGGCGGGCGTGGCCGTGGCCTACGCGGCGATCCGCTTTGCGGTCTGGCGGAGCGGCCGCGTTGCCCCCCTGTTGCTGCTGGGCGGGCGCACGGCCGAGCCTCTGCCCCCCGGCGCCGCCGGGCGCGGGCGGAGCCGCTGGTTCCAGGTGGCCTTGGCGGCCCTGATTGTGGTGCCGGTGGCCGGGCTCTTGGCCGCGCGCATCGGCGAGGAGATGCAGGCGGCCGCCTTCTTCGGCGCGGGTGCGGTCGCACTGACGGCGGCCGTGCTGTTGGTCTGGGTGCGGCTCCGCGCCGGTGCCACGCGCCAAGCGGTCGTGGCCGGCGGTGGGAACGTCTGGCGCCTGGCCCTGCGCAACGCGGCCCGCAACCCGGGACGCAGCAGCCTCACGGTGGCCCTGGTCGCGGCCGCTTCGTTCCTAATCGTGGCCGTCAGCGCCTTCCATCTCGATCCCACGCTGGGGGTGCCCGATCGTCAAAGCGGCGATGGCGGCTTCGATCTGGTGGCCGAGAGCGCCCAGGCGCTCCACTACGACCCGGGCACGCCCGAGGGGCGGTTCGAGCTGGGGGTCGGCGGCGACGCGGCCGATGCCCTGAGTGCATGTACGATTCTGCCGCTTCGGGTGAACACGGGCGACGACGCGAGTTGCCTGAACCTCTACCAGCCCGTGCAGCCCCGAGTGCTCGGCATCTCGGAGCCGATGATTGAACGAGGCGGTTTTGCCTGGGCCGGCGTGGCCGAGGACGCCACGCCCGAGGAGCGGGCCAACCCCTGGCGCCTGCTCCGGCGAGAGCTTGAGCCCGACAAGGACGGCATGCCCCGGGTCCCCGTGGTGCTGGAAAAGAACACGGCCACCTACTCGCTGCACCTCTGGGGCGGCGTCGGCTCGACCTACGATATCCGCGACGGCGACGGCCGGCCGCTCCGCCTGGAGGTGGTCGGGCTGCTCTCGGGCAGCATCTTCCAGGGCGACCTGCTGGTGAGCGAAGCGGCCCTGCTCGAGCACTTCCCCGACGTGAGCGGCTATCGCTTCTTCCTGGTCGATACGCCGCCGGGCAAGGCCGGCGACATGCGGGACACGCTGGAGTCGGCACTGGGTGACTTCGGCCTATCCGCCGAGACCAGCGGCCAGCGCCTGGACCGCTTCCTCGCCGTGCAGAACACCTACCTCTCGACGTTCCAAAGCCTGGGGGGGCTGGGGCTGGTGCTGGGAACCGTCGGGCTGGCCGTGGTCCAGCTCCGCAACGTGCTGGAGCGCCGCGGCGAACTGGCCCTGTTGCGCGCCGCCGGATTCCGCCGCGCGATGCTCGCACGCCTGGTCTTGATCGAGAACCTCGTGCTGCTGGGGGCCGGGCTGGGGTGCGGCGTGCTGGCCGCGGCCATGGCGGTCCTGCCGCACCTGCTTCGCCGGGCCGCCTCGATCCCCTTCGCCTCGCTGGGCGCCACGCTGGGCCTGGTCCTGGTGGTCGGGCTGGTAGCATCGCTAGCCGCGGTGCACGCGGCCGTGGCCGCGCCGCTGCTCAGCGCCCTTCGCGAGGAGCGATAGGCCGCACCGACGCTGGCACCGCTGGCATCGTCCGGCGGTACGCGCGGAAATCGAGAAGACGCGGAAAACTGCCCTTGACCCGGCCCCCCGTTTCGCGAAAATTGACAGGCATGGCTGTCACAATTCACAACCGCGTGCCCTGGCGTCACTCCGCCGTCCGCCGCCCGGCCGAGCTTGACCGCTCGCCCGAGCCGGCTCGCGGCGGGCCGACCTGTGAACCGAGCCCGGCCGCGGTGCGTATCAAGGGCAACGGCCGGGCAATGCGGGCCTCGTTGCTCCGGACGGATCCCCCCTCGGAAAGGACAGGAAGTCATGTTGGTGCTCAACCGTAAGAAAGGCCAGCGCGTCGTCGTAGGCAACCAGGTGGAGGTCGTCGTGCTGGAGGTGCGCAAAGACCGCGTGAAGCTCGGTTTCGTAGGTCCGCCCGAAGTGCCCATCCATCGCGAAGAGCTGCACCGCAAGATCGCCGACGCGGCGCTGCCGATCGCCGACGTCCCATGTGGCTGCGGGTGGTTTCGGACCCCGACGGGCTGAGCGGAAAACTCAAGTCCCCCGCCGCAGCCCGAACCACTCGATCTGCCGCCGGGGGCAAAACCCCAGACCGTGCCGCCGGCAATACGGCTCGATCCATCGGGCCTTCTCTTCCAGTTCCGCCGGGTCCGTCCCCTGGGGCATGAGCATCGCCCGGCCCCGGTCGATCTGGGGAAACGCGGCCAGGAACTGCTCGGCCTCCTCGATGTCCTCGGGCCGATGGATCACCAGCTTCACCTGGTAGTCGTACTCGCCGACCAGCTTGCGGAGCACGTCGGGCGAGAAAAGGGGACGCGGATCTCCCTCGGGCACATCGTAGGCCTCACGCTCCGCGTGAGGAAATCCGTCACGCGGAGCGTGACGACTACGGAACGTTGTTCTTCGGCCGCCCCTAAAGGGCGGCGTCTCTTCCCTTCGCCTGGCGTTCGACAGCTTCGGGCTGATCGACATCAGGTCGCAGGCCACGGGCAGGTAGAGCGTCGCGGCGGTCTCCACCGTGAGGTGGTATCCGCTCCGCCGCAGGCCTTCGCTGAGCGGGACCAGCTCCGCGAACATCATCGGCTCGCCGCCGGTCAAAACCACGTGACCGGCCGGCGTGCCCCGCTCGCCGCCCGGCCGGGCAAGCTCCTCGACCCGGCCCACGATCTCCTCGACCGCCAGTTCTTCCCCCTCCGGCTCCCACGAGGCGTACGGCGTATCGCAATACCAGCACCGCAGATTGCACCCGCTGGCGCGCACGAACACACTCTCGGTGCCGGTCAAGCGGCCCTCGCCCTGAAGCGAATGGAATATCTCGGCGATACGCATGGGTGGGTGGTGGGCAAAGTCAAGGATCAAGGATGGAGTCAAGGTGAATGGTAGTTGGTTGGACAAGAAAGAGCGACAACCAGCGGCGCATCGCGCTTCCCGTTGCGCTTATCCCTCAGCATTCATCGTTCATCCTTCCACTCTGTCCGCCGGATCCTCCATCCCCGCCTCGGCAAACCCTCGCCGCCGCAGCAGGCAGGCGTCGCAGCGCCCGCAGGCCGTGCCCTTCGGGCCGGGGTCGTAGCAGGAGTGCGTCAGCGAGTAGTCCACGCCGAGTTCGATGCCCCGCCGGATGATCTGGGCCTTGGTCATTTCAATGAGCGGCGTGTGGATCGCAAACCGCAGGCGGCCTTCGACGCCGGCCTTGGTGGCCAGGTTGGCCAGCCGCTCGAAGGCCGCGATGAACTCCGGCCGGCAGTCGGGGTATCCGCTGTAGTCAACCGCGTTCACACCGAGGAAGACGTCGGCCGCGCCGACCACCTCGGCGTAGCCCAACGCCAGCGACAACAGGACCGTGTTCCGCGCCGGCACGTAAGTGACCGGGATCTCGCCGCTCATCGCGTCCGGCTCGCGGTCCTTGGGCACGTCGATCGGGGCCGTCAGGGCACTGCCGCCGAACCGGGCCAGGTCGACCCGAACGACCTCGTGCCGCCGCACCCCCAGCCACTCGGCCACGCGCCGGGCCGCATCGAGCTCGAACCGGTGGCGCTGGCCGTAGTCGACCGAGAGCGCGAACAGCGCGAACCCCTGCTCCCGCGCCACCGCCGCGGCGGTCGTCGAGTCCAGACCCCCGGAAAGGAGGATGACGGCGGGTCTTTCCATGTCAGAATCCGGCACAAGCTCTTCTTCTGTTGGAGTCCAGCCTTTAGGCTGCTTTGGAAGACAGGCGAAAGCCTGTACTCCAACGGCCGGGCGGCCCTTTCCCAAGACCTCCTATCATGCCACAATGATCGGCTGAAGCAAAGGAGCCGGCCGATGGACGAGAGCTTCCGCGATATGCTCGAGACGTTCGACAATCAGTACCCCGAGCGGGACTACACGATCGAGATCGTGGCCCCGGAGTTCACCTCGGTCTGCCCCAAGACCGGCCAGCCCGACTTCGGCACGATGACGATCACCTACGTGCCGGACCGGAAGTGCGTGGAGCTGAAGAGCCTGAAGCTCTATCTGCAGCAGTTCCGCAACGAGGGGATCTTCTACGAGCACGCCACGAACCGGATCCTCGACGACCTGCTCGCCGTGGTAGCCCCGCGGCGGATGACCTTGAAGGCGGCGTTCACGCCGCGGGGGGGGATCACGACAACGGTGACGGCGGCTTACGAAGCGACGTCCCAGATCTGAGCAACGGTTATGACAGCGGCGTCGGTATCGACGGTGAACTTCACCGCCAAGGGCAGCTCGATCAGAATTCGGAACGGATCCTCCCGACACTCGCCCGCTCGTGGTCCTTCCTCTGCGAGAATGGTCCCGATCACGTCCATCGCGCGAACCACAGCCCCGCGATCAGGGCGCGCCAGGACGATGCGAAGCGCTTCATCCTGAGCGAGCGGAGCCCAGACCACCCGATAGCTCATTGCAGTTCCCGCGCTTTTCGCATGACTTCTTCGTGGGAAACGCGCGCCGGGTTGCGCAGCCGTTCGAGAAGCTCGGCATCCGAGGCGGGTGAATCAACGCCCTCGTAGAGCGAAGGCCCGGCCGCGGGCGAGAAGACACCCAGCCGCTTCCCCGATTCGTCAACGAGGATGAGCGGGTCGGTCAAATCACCAAGCAGGGACTTCAATTCCGCCGGAATCGTCACGTGAGCCATGATAACCTCCTACTCCAAACCCGCGTTCCATTATACCAACCGGTGGCCGGCAGGCCAGCGGATCGCGTCACCGAGCGACGCAGCTACCCGGAGGTCTGACCCGTCACGCCCGCAGCCGCACCGCCGGCGCCGGCCCATACTCGATCACCGCCGGTTGCCCTTCCCGGGCGATCGATAGCCGGGCGGCCTCGGTCACCAACTCGTTGACGGAGCTATTGGCCGGCGTGGCGAGCAGTCCGCGGGCGTCGATCTCCTCGAGGACCTTTCGCCGGGCGGAAAGCGCGGGCCCGCCGGTTTGGCCGGCGCCGGCGGCGTTGACCCGTCGGGCGGCCAGCACGAGGGCCTCGATCGACTCGAAGCCGTAGCCGACCGGTTTGAGCCCCTCGCCTTCCCAGGGCACCAGCCGGAAATAGTCGGGGCTGACGTAGCGGAACGCGGCCCCGGCCCGGCGGTCGACGTAGCCGTGGCTCACGCCGCGGAACTGGTCGTTGTGGTCGATGATGGCCCCGCAGTCGTCCCCTTCGCAGTACATCCTCAGGCACTGGTCGTTCGTGCCCGCGGCCTCGTCGGGGTAGCCGAGCCCGTCGGTCACGCTCAAGACGGCCCCGTTCTCCCAAACCACGCGCCCGGCGGCCCAGAGGTAGCCGAGGTTGCCGTTGGGGAACCGGCCCTCGACCCCCCGGACCGAGACCTCGACGGGACGCAGCCCGGTGATGAAAAAGACTTGGTCGACGTAGTGGCAGCCGACGTAGGTGAACGGGTCGCTCTGCTCCTTGGTGAACCAGTTCTGGAAGTTCGAGTGGCGGTAGTAGTAGGGCTCGATCATCTTGGCCTCGCCGATGCGGAACTCGCCGAACCGGCCGGCCCGGTACCCGAGCCGGGCCTCGAGCGCACGGCGGTCGAACCGCTTGTGGTACTCGACGCCCACGAAGAGCCCCTTCTGCCGGGCAAGCTCTTCGATTTCGGCCGCCTCGGCGTAGGTTGGCACCAGCGGCTTGACCGCCAGCACGTGCTGGCCGTGCTCCAACGCGGCCCGGATCACCGGGGCGTGGAAATGGTCGGGCACGGCGACCACCACGAGGTTGCCCGGGCCGAGCGAGGCGATCGCCTCGCGAAAGAGGTCCGGGAACGTCTGGTCCGGCGGCGTGTCGAGCGACGGCCGGGCCCCGAACCCTTGCCCGGGAAACGCCTCGGCAAGCCACGGGCTTTCGGCCAGGGCCTTTAGCGGCGGCGAGTTGAGCGCCGAGATCGTGATCGCCCCGATGACCCCCTGGCGCTGGAGGTGATAGATCGACGGCAGGATCTGGTCGTGGGTGATCATCCCGCCCCCGACGATGACCACGTCGGTCGGTTCGTGCGTCTGCTGGTTCATCGGACGGCCTCCTCGATCGCTTCTGTCAGGGCTTCTTCGAGCACGGCGACGCTCTCGCGGAGCGGCTCTTCGCCGATCACCAACGGCGGCGAAACCTTGACACTCGCCCCGGCGTATCCCACCGGGGCGAACATCAACAGCCCCTTTTCCACGCAGCGGCCCACGACGTCGGCGGCCATCGCCGGGTCGGGCTCGATGCCGCCGGGCTTGACGATATGCAGCGAGGCCACGAGCCCCTTGCCGTGCATCGCGCCGACGTGCTCGGGGAACCGCCGCCCCACCTCGCGCAACAGCGGTTGCATGATTTCGCCCATCCGCCGAGAGTTTTCGACAAGCCCCTCCTCATCGATCACCTGCAAGTTCGCCAGCGCGGCCGCTGCACAAACCGGGTTGCCCGTGTGGGTGGAAGTCATCGAGCCGGGGGCGTAGAGGTCCATCACCTCGTCCCGCCCGATCACTGCCGAGAGGGGCATCCCGCTGGTGATCCCTTTGCCGCAGCAGATCAAGTCGGGCACCACGCCGTAGTGCTCGAACCCCCAGTAGGTCCCGGTCCGCCCGAAGGCGGCCTGGACCTCGTCGAAGATCAGCAGGGCCCGGTGCTCGTCGCACCACGCCCGGAGCTTCTCGACGTACTCGGCCGGTGCGAAGCTGGCGTTGCCCCCCTGGTAGGTCTCAGTCATCACGCCGGCCACTTGCTCGGGCTCGACGCCCTGCTCGGCCAGCGCCCGCTCGAAGCCCTCGAAGCTGGTGTCCGGCCCGCGGAAGCCATCGGGGAACGGCACCTGCACCATGGCCGGGTCGAGGTGGACGATCCAGTTCTTAAGCGCGGGTATGCCGCCGGCCATCTGCGAGCCCAGGGTGCGCCCGTGGAAGGCGTTGTCGAAGGTGACGATGGTGATCTTCCGATCGCCGGCCAGGTTCCGGCCGTGGGTGCGGGCCAGCTTGATCGCGCACTCGCAAGCTTCCGAGCCGGTGGTGAGCAGGAACACCTTGTCGAGCCCCTCGGGGGCCGCCGTGGCCAGCTTCTCCGTCAGCTTGGCGCGGACCTCCGAGGGGAAGCAGTAGTTGTGCACGAGCCTGTGCTCGATCTGGTCGAGCATCGCCCGTTGGATCTTCGGGTGGTTATGCCCAGCGTTGGTCACCAGCACGCCGGACGACCAATCGAGCCACATGTTCCCCCAGCGATCGTAGACCTGGATCCCCTCGGCCCGGTCCCAAACCACGAGCGGCTGCCCGCCCATCGAGCGGGGCTCGTGGCGGCGGAGCCCTTCCAGTATTGGGATCGACTCGGGGACGGGGATGGGGGTGACGATCCGGCGGTACTTGGTTTCGACCTTGGGCACGTTGCGGGGGGTGAGCGTGTAGGCGGTCATGGGCTGGGAACTCCTTCCGGCCGTCGAGTTTTTGGAGTGCGGCGATTTATCGCCGCTTTCTCCGGGGTTGTCGGCTCCGCCGCGTGGTCTGGCGGGGGGCGGCACGTCTCCATTGCGTGTACACAAAAGCGGCGATAAATCGCCGCACTCCAAGAAAAAACTCCGCCCCGGCCGGCCCGGTATTTCGGGGAATCGGCCTCGGCGGAGTGCTCGTATAGGCCGACAGTGCCGCTACGGATGCCGGCGAGCATCGGGTTGTGGGGGCCGTGTCCGGCGGGCTGACGGCCCCTGCGAAACGGTGGCATCGCCCACCTCGGCGGGCGATACGGCGATTATAGCGGGGAGCGGGGCGGACACAACCCCCGGGGCCCTTGTCAGCGGCCCGGCCGGGCCCGACAATGGGGCCAACCCTTACGGATCCTCGATCCCTCGGTACCCCGCAGCATGAAGGAAGTCCCATGGCCGACCAGCCCCGCGTGATCCTCTCCGGCTTCGCCGACGAAGCGGCCAACAACAAGACGGCCATCGAGCAGTTCTGCGCCTTCGCCGCGTTGGGATTGCAGTACTTTAGCATCCGCTTCATCGACGTCGGGGGCGGGATCAAGAACGTGATGAAGCTCGCCAAGGGGGAGATCCAGAAGGTCCGCCACCTGATGAACGAGTACGGGCTGAACGTCTCGTCGATCGGCTCGCCCATCGGCAAGGTGAAGCTTCTGGACGTCGACGACGGGACGAAGAACGCCTACGTGCCGTTCAAGCGGTACCTCGCCAAGGACGTGCAGAAGACGTGTGAGCTGGCCCACGCCTTCGAGGCCAAGCTGATCCGCGGCTTCTCGTTCTATCACCCCAAGGGTACCGACCCCTGGGAGCACCTCCCGCAGGTGGTCGACCAGCTCGGCCAGATCGCCGAGGCATGTCACCGCTCCGACCTGACGTTCGGGCTGGAGGTCGAAGCGAACCTGGTGGGGCAGGACGGGCGTCTGCTGGCCGAAATCCACCGCCAGGTGAACCACCCGGCCATGGTCCTGGTCTTCGACGCGGCCAACCTGATCTGCCAGGGCTTCACCCCTGCCGAGACGTTCGAGCACTACGAGCTGATGAAGCCGGGCCTGGGGTGGCTGCACATCAAGGACTACCACAGCCCCACGCCGCTGAAGAAGAGCGGCCACGTCGACGAGGACATGCTGGCCAACTTCGTGCCGGCCGACTTGGGCGACGCCGCCCACGAGGCGATCCTACGGGACTTCGCCCGCGTGCTGCCCACCTTGGAGCGCAAGCTCAAGCGCCGCGGCATCCCCGGCGTGTTCGTCGACCTGGAGCCGCACGTGAAAGGGGGCGGTCAGTTCGGCGGCTTCAGCGGCCCCGACGGCATGGGCGTGGCCCTGCGCGGCCTCTGCCGCGTGCTCGACTACGTGGGCATCGCCTACCACCTGCGGGACTTCGACGACATCCGGGCGGCGCGGGGGTTCTAGGCGACAAGGCTTCCAGGGATCTTCACCCCGCGAACGGCCGGCGACTGCTCCGAGCAGAGATCCGGACGGGGGTCGGGGAAGGAAGTCCCTTCACCGCGCAGCCGGATTGCTATTGCAGGGCCTCGGCCCCGGCTTCTTCATCCGTCGACGGCTCCAGCAGCGTGGGCAGAGCGTCCTCGACGCCCCGGTCCGCGCCGGGCGACTCATCTTCGGCGGTGGAGTGTTCGGCGGCGAAATCTTCGGCGTCGGCTTCAGCCGCCTTGGCCGGGACCTCCGCGCCCGACACCAACCGGCCCGGGCGACTTACCAGAAGCCGGCCGGTCAGCACAAGGTACTGTATCCCCCAGAAGAAGGCGACCGTGAAGCTCGCCATCGCGGCGTAGAAGGCCGGTTCGCTAGCCTCCTGGGCCCGCCAGAGCCACAAGAGCACGCCGCCGATGACCGACGCGCCCACGGCTATCCCCAGCTTGCTATGTTGCGCAAGCCGCAGCCGGCCCAGGTCGTGGCGGCTGATGGCCGTCTTGGCCGACATATTGGCCAGCTCCCGCATGGCCGACAGGTCGACGTGCCTCTCGGGCGCCACCGCCCGGGGAGATACCTCAACAGACGCCGCTTCCTCGTCGGCCGCCGCGGAATCCTGGTCGGCCGGCGCGGAATCCCCCTCGGGCGGAGGGGCAGCCGCGGTCGGCTCTTTGGTCGGCGGGGCGGGGCGCTGCGGCCTCGGTACGGCAGTCTCGTGGCGCGGCGCGGCCTCGTCGGCCGTCCCCCGGACACGTGCCATCAACTGCGCCATGTAGTCGTCGATCGACTCCTCCTCGTCCTCGGCCGCATCCGCGCCGGCGGGGCACTCATCGGCCGACGCGGTTTGGACCAAGCCGTCGGGCGTTTCAGCCGGGCTCCCGGGCGCGGGCCGGCCCGGATCGAAGTCCTCGACGGCCTCCTCGGCGTCGGACGCGAACTGCTCCGACGAGGACCGGATTGCGGCTTCGCCGTCCTCCTCCGCCTCTTCCGCATCGGCCTCTTGGCCGTCCTCTTCGTCTTCCCGCAACAGGCCGTAGGACCCCATCTTGCGGAGCACGCTTTCCAGGTCGACAGGGGCCTCCTCGGAAGACCTCTCGGCAGGCGCCTCGTCGGCAGGTTGGGCCTGCTCGGCGTCCTCCTCGCATTCCGCCTCCCAAGCGGCCGTCTTCGTCTCGAACTCCTCGGTGCGTCGGGTGAGGTCCTGCTCGGCTTCCCGCAGCTCCACCTCGCGCCGTTCGAGCTCGGCTTGACGTTCCCGAGCCTCGTCAGCGGCAGCCTCCGACGCGGCGTCCGCTTCGCTACGGCTGGCTTCCCACTGCCGGCGCTCCTCTTCCAACGCGGCGCGGCCGGAGTCAAGCTCGGTTTGGTGCGATTCCAGCTCGGCAGCCCGGGCGTCAAGCTCCCGCTGGCGACGGGCCAGTTCCGCGCCAGCCTCACCCTGCGCGGCTTCCCACTGCCGACGCTCCTCTTCCAACGCGGCCCGGCCGGAGTCGAGCTCGGTTTGGTGCGATTTCAGCTCGGCAGCCCGGGCGTCAACCTCCTCTTGGCGACGGGCCAGTTCCGCGCCAGCCTCACCCTGCGCGGCTTCCCACTGCCGACGCTCCTCTTCCAACGCGGCCCGGCGCGATTCCAGCTCGGCAGCCCGGGCGTCAACCTCCTCTTGGCGACGGGCCAGCTCCCCGCCCGCTTCATCCTGCCGGACTTCCCACTGCCGGCGTTCTTCCTCCAACGCGGCTTGGCGCGATTCCAACTCGGCGGCTCGGGCCTCAATCTCCTCCTGACGACGGACAAGGTCCGCGCTGGCTTCATCCCGCTCGGCTTCCCGCTGTCGGCGCTCCTCCTCCAACGCAACCCGACCCGATTCAAGTTCAGCCTGACCCGACTCCAATTCGGCGGCTCGGGCGTCAAACTCCTCCTGGCGCCGGGCCAGTTCCGCACCGGCTTCGCCCTGTCCAGCTTCCCACTGTCGGCGTTCTTCCTCCAAGGCGGCTTGACGTGACTCCCATTCAGCGGCTCGGGCCTCAAGCTCCTCCTGGCGACGGGCCAACTCCGCACCGGCCTCGCCCTGGGTCGCTTCCCACTGCCGACGTTCTTCTTCCAGCGCGGCCCGGCCAGAATCAAGGTCCGCCTGACGCGACTCCAATTCGGCGGCCCGGGCCTCAAGCTCCTCCCGACGACGCGCCAACTCCGCATCCGCTTCGCCCCGGCCGGCTTCCCACTCCCGACGCTCCTCTTCCAGCGCGGCCCGGCCAGAATCAAGGTCCGCCTGACGCGACTCCAATTCGGCGGCCCGGGCCTCAAGCTCCTCCCGACGACGCGCCAACTCCGCATCCGCTTCGCCCTGGCCGGCTTCCCGCTGCCGACGTTCTTCTTCCAAAGCCGCTCGCGCGAAGTCGACTTCCGTCTGCCGCGACTGTAGTTCAACGGCCCGGGCTTCAAGCTCCTCCCGACGACGCGCCAACTCCGCACCCGCTTCGCCCCGGCCCGCTTCCCACTGCCGGCGCTCTTCTTCCAACGCGGCTCGGCGGGAGTCAAGCTCGGCCTGACGCGCCTCCAGCTCGTCGGCGCGGGCGGCAAGCTCCCCCTCGCGCCGGGCCAGCTCTTCCTCGGCCTGTTGTCGTTGGGCCTGGCGCAGCTCCGCTTGGACCTCGCGCTGCTCGCGCTCGGTTTCCCACTGGTCTCGCTCGGCTTCCCACCGCCGGTGTTCCGCCTGGTGCTGTTGCGCGAGCCGGTCGGCCGCCCGGAGCCGCTCGATCAGTCGGCGCACGCGCTGGCGCCCCTGGCGGTTGGCCAGCGCGAGCCGGCGAGCCAAGGCCTCGGCCCGTTGCTGCTGGGCGGCTGCCTCACGCCGAGCAGCATCGTCGCCCGGGGCGGTGAGGTCGCGGCGCTCAGCGGGCCCGCCCGGGGGCGCTTCGACCTCGGCAGCGGGCTCTCCGACGGCCGGAGCATCTTTGACCGGCGGGGGCGAGGCCACCACCTCGAGCTCGACCGGTCCGAAGCTCAACCGGTCGCCGGCCAGAAGCTCGGCGTCGCCGAAGGTCCGGCCGTTGAGCCGGGTGTCGAGGCCCAGGCGTCGAACCACCGTGCGCCGGTTGCCGCGCACGATCAGGCAGTGCATGGGCTGGACCCCGGCGGCGCTCAGACGCAGCGTACACTCCGGCCCGGAGCCGATCGTGCATTTCGGGCTTCGCAGACGGATCAGTTGCCCTTGGCGCGAGGGGCTGCAAATCCGCAGAACCAATTCGCCATCGGCGCGGTCCAAGACGGGAGCGGGAGCAAGTTCGCTGGTAACCACGGTTCCATCCGCCCGGGGGGCGGCTCCGGTTCGGTGCGGCGGGGCGCAAGGGCGCGCGGCCGCCGGCGCCGCTGAACCACGGCGTCGAGGACCGCCGCCCGGTCGCTCTAAGTCCTCTTGTGGATTTAGCTTGCGGTTGCGGGCGGGTCAAAGCCCCTAAGATGGCCCGGCCGACGAACTTGCGCCGAACGGCAAAAACGGCTGCATATCCCTGCCGGTTTTGACGATTATCCGATAGCGACAGGCAACCGGGGGCCGGCAGCGGCTCGACCGCACGCAAAGGCGGCGTACATTTTTCTGCGCGAAAGTGTCCCGCAGCGCAGCGGTCGGAGATCCCCCTGCGCACGGGGGCGGGGGAGGCCGCGGGCCGCATGCCGGAAGTCTTTGCGACAAAAGGGGTTACGGCCGTTTGCAGCCCGGACCGCCGGGCCGTAAATCACGGCGGTTTCTTGCGATCCGCTCACCGTGGCCTAACGTACTATACTTTGGTTGCGGCCACTGCCGACGCGCGTCGGCGGGCCGCAATCCCGGAACCGAGGCACTACAACAGAGAGGGGGTTCGACGACGGCTAAACTGAGGGGGGGCAAGCCCTTAGCGCGGCCAGGATCGGACGCCGAGGTGAGAGTCTCATGAGCCGCAAAGATGCAATCCTCAACATGCGCCAGATCCTGCTGAAGCGTCGCGACGCGCTGCGCAAAGCGCTGGCCGGCGACCTGAGCCTGCTCAAAGAGCTCAGCTCGCAGACCTCCGGCGACGTGGTCGATTTCGCGCTCGATTCGGTCCAAGACGAGATCAGCTCGCAATTGGCCGAGGTCGAGAGCCGCGAGCTGGCCCGAATCGAGTACGCCCTGGAGCGGATGCGCGAGGGGCAGTTCGGGATCTGCGAGGGCTGTGGAACGAACATCCCCATGGCCCGGCTCAACGCCCTGCCCTACGCCACGCTGTGCATCAAGTGCCAGCGCGAGGCGGAGCGCGAGGGCGCGGGCGCCGGCCCCCCGGTCGACTGGGGACGACTGCTCGATACGCCCGGCACCGACGTCGATCTGACGATCAACGACATCGAGCTCGACGTTTCTTGATCTCGCACCGCCCGGCAGGTAGACTTCGTGGAGAGCGCCGCTGGGGGACTGTCCCAGTTTTCGCTCCGCGAAAATGGGACTGTCCCCTTCGGAACCCGTACGGTCCTAAGCGGCGCCCGGTGGTAACTCGCGCCGGACAGGGAGACTACCCTATGCGCCGAGCCGGTCGGATCGGGCAGCAAGCCCGCAAACTGCTCCTTCTCACCCTCCTAACGGCCGGGCTCGCGCTGGGGTCCTTCGCCGATGCCGGCATTTCGCCGCCGGCCGCCGCCCAGGAGGCCCAGCCCGCCGCCTTCCGCCGCGCGGCGGCCGTCGACCCGAAAGAGCGGGCCGAGCTCTATCGAACCCTCCAGGACCAGGCCCGTATCCTCGAGGCCCAGGCCGCCGTGGTCAAGACGGTGGCCAAGCTGATCGGCCCCACGGTGGTCCATATCGAGGCCGCCGTGCCGGCCAACGCCCACTCCCGCTCGACCCGCCGCGTGCAGGAAGAGGGCTCCGGCGTGATCGTCGAGCTGGGAGGGAGCTTCTACGTCTTGACGAACCGGCACGTGGTGCGCGGCGCCCAGCCGGAGCGGATCAAGCTGCACCTCTACGACGGCCGCGAGATCCACCCCACCCGCGTGTGGAGCGACCCGGATAGCGACATCGGCGTGCTGGCCATCGAGGCCCCCGACCTGGTGGCCGCCGAGGTGGGCGACAGCGACCGCATGGAGATCGGCGACTTCGTGCTGGCCGTGGGCAGCCCGTTCGGGCTGAGCCACTCGGTCACGTTCGGGATCGTCAGCGCCAAGGGGCGCCGCGACCTCCAGCTCCCGCACGGGGCGGTCCGGTTCCAGGACTTCATCCAGACCGACGCGGCCATCAACCCCGGCAACAGCGGCGGGCCGCTCATCAATCTGCGCGGCGAGGTGATCGGCATCAACACGGCCATCGCCAGCAACTCGGGCGGCAACGAGGGGATCGGGTTTTCCATTCCGGCCAACATGTTCATGTTCGTCGCCCGGCAGCTCGTCGAGACCGGCACGGTCCGCCGCGCCTTCCTGGGCATCAACCTCGACGCCAAGTTCACCCCCGAGCGTGCCATCGCCGCCGGCCTCCCCTACCCCACCGGCGCACGGGTCACCTCCGTCACCCAAGACGCCCCCGCCGACAAGGCCAAAGTCCAGGTCAACGACGTGATCCTCGAGTTCAACCGCGTGCGCGTCGAGGACGACGGCCACCTGATCAACCTGGTCGGCATGACCGAGATCGGCAAGACCGTGCCCCTGGTCGTGCTGCGCGACGGGAAAGCGGTGAGCCTGGAGATCACCGTGGGGGATCGGGGGAAGTTTTGAGGGCGTTGGGTGCGTGCTTGCACGCACGCGCTGCACTCGTGCGATTTGCCCGGAGATCAACGTGACAACGCAGACCACAGGAACCGTTGTCGACGGCGTCCTGAAGCTCGACCGGCCGATCGACTTGCCGGACAACAGCCGCGTGCGCGTGGCGATCGAGCCGCTCGAAGGGTGGAGGGCAAAGTTCGCGTCCGGTTTGAGCCAGTGGAAATCGCTCTGCGAGCGTCGTCCGATCCGTTCCGGCGGCCGGCGGTTCACGCGGGACGAGCTGCATGAACGCGATTGACACCAACGTGCTGGTCTACTTCGTCGACTTCGACGAGCCGGTGAAGCGGGCCAAGGCCATCGACCTTCTCGAACGCCTCGGCGCTGAGGAAACCGAGACCGTGCTGCCGTGGCAAGTCGCGGCGGAGTTCCTCAGTTGCCTGCGTCGCTGGGAAAACGAGGGGAAGATCGATCGCGACGACACGCTCCAACATCTGAGCCAATTGGAGTCCATGCTTCCCCTCGTGTATCCCACCCAATCTGTGCTCCGGTTGTCGCTCGACCTGAGTTCCCGATATCCTCTTTCCCATTGGGACAGCATGCTCCTGGCGGCGTGCGTCGAGGCGGGAGTCGATACCCTGTACACGGAAGACCTCGATGAGGGCACCACGTACGACCCGGTGAGGATCGTCAACCCGTTTGTTTGAGTCCCCCGGGGATGGGTGCTGGCACGCGAGGGATGGCCCGACGCTCGGGCCACCCCACATTCCTCTCCATGTCTATGGTGAGCTAAAGCGATGCGGCGTCAAGAAGGTAGCGAGGGTTTCCAGTCAACCTGCCGGAAGCTGCTTCCTTGCAAACTGGGTGCCATTTTCGTTCTCGTCGTAACGGTGGCGCTCCTCACTTGGTGGATCGTCGAATGCACGCCCGTCGTGCGAGGATACGTGGCAAACCCACGTTACTTGCGAGATGCGGTCAAGGCGGGTGATGTGGAGACGGTGAAAGCTATCCTTCGCCGACGGCCCAGACTCGTTGGCGAAATATGGGCCGGCGAGCCGCCGTTGCATACTGCAGCCACATACGGTCGCCTGGAGATCATGAAGGTACTCTTGGCCCACAATGCCAACGTGAACTTCGCCACCCCACATGGCAGTCGGACGGCTCTGATGGCTGCCTGCATCCGCGGCGACCACCGTGTCGCCAAGTTGCTGATTGAGGCAGGGGCCCAAGTACACGCCCTGGACTCGCGGGGGGAAAGCGCTCTGGATTTCGCTCGGGACTATGGCGATGCAAAGCTCGCCGAGGTGCTCATCCAGCACGGCGCAAGGTGCGGCAGACGCGAGTAGGGTGGGCATCCCCACCAGTTCGCCTGGCGTCGCGGGGCTGTGGGCGGAGTTTGGCCGCGAAAGACTGGTATGACATGGCCATCTCCTCCCGCATCCCCGAAAGCGTTCCGAGCCGCTGCCCGCTGCGCGGGGCGGCTACCGCGATGGAGTTTTCCCAGCCGGGGGGTGACACCCTCGTAGTCGGCCCCGATAGGCCCACAGTCCCAAGGCCGGGTTGCTGACGTAGAAGATCCGCTCGCCGTCCGGCATTTGGTTGAAGCCGTCGCTGAGCTGCCGGGGGTCGTATCTCGCGTGCATCGTGGCCGGATCGGCGTACTGGTAGCCGACGGCCTCGATCTCTTCCCGGTGGAGTCCGCCCGGGCAGTACGTGATCCGGAACCGCCCTTCGGAAGAGCCGTGGATGAGATGTGCCGCGGCCGAGAGGTTCTGCGGCAGGTCGTCCGTCTCGCGCACGAACCGCATCACCTCGGGCGTGGTGCGGTAGCCGTACTTGCGGATCAGGCGGTCGATCTCCGGGTCCTCGCCGAAGGTGCCCACGGCCGGTGCCAGGACGATCAGCTCGCCGTCGTCGGCGATGGCCATGCGCGTGCGGTAGATCGCCTTGTTGCCCAGCCAGGTGCTGTGGAACTCCTCGGGATCGAGGTAGACGACGATCTTCTTCGGCTCCTCGTCGAGCACGGTGAAGTTCACTTCCACGGAAAGCTCGGCTGCCTTCTCAAAGCACTCGGCATCGTCGCCGATGAACAGGCCTCGCACCGCCAGGCCGCCGTCGGCGCGAGGGCCGATCACCGTGAGCACGAAGAGCAGCGGCAGGTGGGCGCAGAACCGTTCTTGGGCGTAGTTGAGGATGCGCCGGAGCGGCGTGTCGGCCCGGCCCATCATGCGTTCCATTCCGTAGGCCGCCCCGATGAAGTGGCTTTCGTTGATGCCCGCCGCCCCGCCGGTGCCCACCAGGAGGTTCTTGTTGTAGTTGGCCATGCCGATGACCTCGTGGGGCACGACCTGCCCGATCGAGAGAATCAGGTCGTGCCCGCCCTGCCAGACCAGGCGGTTGAGCTGGGCCGGCCAGGGCTTCGTGTAGATGCCCTCGGTGGCCTCGGCGACGAACTCGGCAGGCACCTCGCCGATGGTGACCACGTCGTTGCGCCAGTCGTGCTCGCGGAAGAGCGTCTTGGGCACCGTGGGAAACATCCGGCCGAGCTGCTCGTCGGTCATCGGCACGTGCGTACCCAGCGCCGGCATCACGTCGACGAGTTTCGGGCCGAAGTGCTCGTAGACCATGCAGGTCAGCGGCCCGGCCATGCTGTTAAGCCGTGTGAAATCCGGCGGCAGCGCCAGGACCTTGTTCCTTGGCCCGAGCCTCTCGAACGCGGCAACCAGCGCCGCCTTCAACTCGGCCTCGGTCAGGTCGGTCCAGCGCGATCCTTCGGCGTAGTAGGTGGTCATTGAATCCTTCCCGGTGGTCAGGTGGGTCAGCCAACCGCCTTAAGATTAGGCCCCGCCCACCGCGAGCACAAGCGAAGGCCGGCGAGCACGCCCACGTCCATTCACGGCCCCGGCCCCCGCGCAAAGTCGAGCGCGGCAGTTGGCGTGTCGGCGTCTTCCCGCCGCAACCTGGGCGGGGGGACTTGCGAACCCCAGGTTGGGCGGGTGTACAATGGTGGCCGTCCGGTTTCGGGTTCCCAACGCCGGAGGCATTCTCGCCGCTTTGTGGCTCGCCGGAGAGGGGGCGAGCTCGCGCCGCGCCCCCGTCGAGGTCGGGCTGGCGTGGCGGCAGGCTGCAACCAATAGTCACGAACAGGAACCCGCATCGAAACCCCAGCGCGGTCCGGACGATCCAACTCTATCCGGGAGATGAAGTCATGATCCGAACCACGTGTCTTGTTTCCATCCGGTGTGTGTGCGTGTTCTGTGTCACGGTGTCCCTGGCGTGCGTCGCAGGCTCACAAGCGGCCGACGTGCCCGGACAGGGCGAGGCCGGTGAGCTGGCTTCGCAGATACTGAAGGCCACCGGCGTCAAGGGAGGAGTAATCGTCCATCTTGGTTGCGGTGACGGGAAGCTGACCGCCGCGCTCCGGGCCGGCGACGCCTTCCTGGTCCAAGGTCTGGAGCCCGACGCCGGCAACGTCGCGGCCGCCCGAGAGCACGTCCGCTCGCTCGGGCTCTATGGCCCGGTCTCCGTGGAACCGTTCTCGGGCAATCGGTTGCCGTACGTCGACAACCTGGTGAACCTCGTGGTGGCCGAAGACCTCGGCGACGTGTCGATGGACGAAGTCGTGCGGGTGCTGGCTCCGCCAGGTGTGGCCTACGTCAGGCAGGGCCAGGGCTGGACCAAGTCGGTCAAGCTGTGGCCCGAGGACATTGATGAGTGGACCCACTACCTGCACGGGCCGGACAACAACGCCGTCGGCCGCGACACGGTCGTCGGCCCGCCGCGCTGTTTCCAGTGGGAGTCGGAACCGCGGGCCGCACGCCACCACGACAAGTTTGCCAGCATCTCGTCGGTCGTCACGGCCGGCGGCCGGCTGTTCATGATCGTCGACGAGGCACCGGCCGCCTCGATCAGGTTTCCGGCCCGCTGGTCGCTGGTCGCCCGCGATGCGTTCAGCGGCGTGCTGCTTTGGAAGCAGCCGATCACGAAATGGGAATCGCACTTGCGGGCGTTCCGCTCGGGGCCGGCTTGGCTGCCCCGGCTGCTGGTGGCCGACCGCGACCGCGTGTACGTCACGCTGGGGTTCGGTGCGCCGGTGACGGCCCACGACGCCGCGACCGGTGAGCTGGTCCGGACCTACCCCGGCACCGAGACGGTCAAGGAATTTGTGCTCAGCGACGGACTGCTGTACGTGTTGACGCGGGACCGCGCGAACTGTGCCATAACGGCCCTGGACGCCGCGACCGGCGAGCAGCTCTGGCAACACGACGGGCCGGAGTTGAGCGTGCACGCCTCGACCCTGGCGGCCGGCCGCGTGGTGGCGGCTCGAGTCGGCGGGCACGTGGTGGCCTGGGAGCCGAAGACCGGCCGGGAGCTGTGGCGGGCCGAAGTGGGAGGGGGCAGCCGGGCAAACACCGGTGAGTCGTACGCGGTGGAGACCCTGGTGGTGACCGACAAGGTGGTCCTGTCGACCCCCGGCAAGGCCGATCTGATCGCGCTATCGACGGCCGACGGCAAACAGTTGTGGACCGCACCGACGAGTCCCGGCTTCCATTCCCCGCCCGACGTGTTCGTCGCCGGGGGGCTCGTGTGGACCGGAACCGGCCGAGGGAAATACGAGGTGGTCGAGGGCCGTGACCTGCTGACGGGCGAAGTGAAACGGCGCCACGACGGTTCGGCGATCTACAAGAACCCGGGCATGGCCCATCCCCGCTGCTACCGCAACAAGGCCACCGAACGCTTCCTAATCCTGGGCATGGCGGGCGTCGAGCTGCTCGACGTCGAAAGCGGCGAGAGCGACGTCAACCACTGGATTCGCGGCGTCTGCCAATACGGCGTCGTGCCCTCGGGCGGTCTGCTCTACGTGCCGCCCCACGCCTGCGGCTGCTACCTCGACGGGAAGCTCAACGGGTTCTTCGCGCTGGCCCCGGCGCGGGATGACGGGGGAGGAGGGAGAGGTGAGGAGGGAGGAGGTAGAGGTAAGGAGGGAGGAGGGAACAGCGACGAGGGTGGCGACGCAAGGCTGGAACGCTGCCCCGCGTATTCCTCGCTCCCCACTCCCCGTTCCCCACTTCCCACTTCTTCCGACTGGCCGACCTATCGTCACGACGTGGCGCGCAGCGGGCGAACCGCGTCGACGGTCGCCACCGACTTGCGCGTCCAGTGGCAAACGAAGGTTGAGGGTCGGCCCAGCGCCCCCGTGGTCGCCGGGGGCAAGCTGTTTGTAGCCGTGCCCGATACGCACGCGGTGCTGGCGCTCGACGCGGAGTCCGGACAGGAAGTGTGGCAGTTCACCGCGGGCGGACGCGTCGATTCGCCGCCGACGATCTGGCAAGGGCGGGCGATCTTCGGCTGCGCCGACGGTTGGGTCTATTGTTTGCGGGCATCCGACGGCGCGCTGGCTTGGAGATTCCGAGTCGCCCCGCACGAACGACGAGCCGTGGCCCATGAGCAGCTCGAATCGGTTTGGCCCGTCTCGGGAAGCGTGCTGGTTCGCGACGGGGAAATCTGGTGTGCGGCGGGCCGCTCGTCCTATCTCGACGGCGGCATCCGCCTGCTGCGACTCGACGCCGCCACCGGTCGGCTGCTCACCGAAACCCCGATCTGCTCCCTTGATCCCGAGACCGGCAAGGAACCGCTGCTCCGTGACCCGCGCATCCGGGAGGCGACCCTTGCCGACATTCTCTCCAGCGACGGCGAGCACGTCTTCCTGCGCCACCGCTGCTTCGATCTCGAATGCCAGCCTGCAAAGGCCAGGGCGCCTCACTTGCTGAGCCCCATGGGGTTCTTGAACGACACCTGGTGGCATCGCGGGTACTGGGTTTGGAGCCCCACGTTCACTACCGGGTTCACCGGGTACGGCAGTTGGCCCGGCCCGGGCAACCAACACCCCGCGGGCGAGATCCTCGTGTGCGACGAGACCTCCGTTTACGGGTACAGCCGCCGAGTGTTCGGAAACCAGTGGCCGTTGGACGGCGGAAACAAAGACGCCACCGGCGGCCAGGAGTACCACCTTTTCGCCACGCTGAAGAACCCCCATCCGGCGGCCAAGCCCAACGCGAGTTCGGCAGCAGGCGGTACTGGGGCCAATCGCGCCGCAAGAAGGAAGCGGAAGGCCGGCACCCCCGGCTACGCCTTCACGTGGTCCGCCGCCGTGCCCTTGAAGGTCCGTGCGATGGTGCTGGCCGGCGACGTTCTGTTCGCCGCCGGACCGCCCGACCCGGGCCCGTCTGATCCGGACCCACTGGGCACGTGGGAAGGCAAGCGGGGCGCCGTCTTGGCGGCCTTCTCCGCCCAGGACGGCAACCTACTTGCACAGTGGAATCTCGACGCGCTGCCCGTCTTCGACGGCATGGCCGCCGCCCACGGCAACCTCTACACGGCCACAGCCGGCGGCATGGTCTTCTGCCACGGCGAGAACAAGTAGATCAGGGGGGTTGCGACAATTGACCGAGGCGGTGTCCGGAGGGAAGCTCGACCCGGAGACGCTCCTGCGCCTCGAGCACCCCTCGATCGCCCACCAGCGTCTGCCCGAGTAGGGCTCCCCCAAGCCGCCCATGACGCCCGAGGCCCTGATCGTCCACTACGCCGACGACCTGGACGCCAAGTTCCACATGATGCAGTCCATCCTCCACGACGACCGCAACCCGGGCCCGGTCACCTCGAAGAAGAACGTGCTGATGCAGCACGTGTTTCGGGGGCTGGAGTAACGCACGACATGTAGCGTGGGCCGAGCGAAGCGAGTCCCACCAACGCGCCACCGGGGCATCGGTCTTCCCCTGATTCCGACTAACGATCGCCGCAGGAGGTTTTACCTGTTGAAGAGGTCCAGCGTTCCGATCATTCCCCATATGAAGCTCGCCGCCAGAAACGGAGCCCCTTCAATGGGAAATCGCTTTGCCGCTGCCGTCGTATGTTCAAACCCGATTTTCACGCACGCAACGCCGACGAGAACAGTAACCAACAACACCAAGGCGCCAATGCCATGTAGCCGCGCGTTGTGCGGCTTGCTTGTGCCTTCGAGCCAGCAGCGTTCCGGACGTTGGGGATCGAATCGAATACCGATGGAAATGGG
>Ga0180438_10002254_pt1 | contig 32145 bp, 31 predicted proteins | sample SS_ome_12_FD_132455 | JGI IMG/M metagenome (GOLD analysis project Ga0180438, IMG submission 132455) | Hypersaline lake sediment archaeal communities from the Salton Sea, California, USA - SS_3_D_2 metaG | ecosystem: Environmental > Aquatic > Non-marine Saline and Alkaline > Hypersaline >... | reverse complement strand
TTTTTGCCCCAATATTTGGCGGAAAATGGAGCTGAATGGATTCATTCAGCGCAATTTGAGCCCGATATTAGGGTGAAAAAGGGAAAATTCCCCGCCCAAATGAATTTTCAAACACCCTCTAAGTAGTTGTTTGCTAATTTTGTGAAACTGTCTTGATCATACCTATCTTCGAAAGTCCAGTGTTGCTTTGGCAATAAATACCATGTACCTGTCCTCTCGTTGATCCCTGTGACTAGATAAAGAAGTCTTTTTATTAGATTTGTACCAGCTTTGGGGATGGTCATGATAAGCACTTTGTTCGTCGGTAGACTTATCGAGGGAAGGAAGCGTTTGCTCTCCATTTAATGGTGACACTACGCTAAAGAGTAGAGCTAGCGTTGGCAGAAGGTGTTTAAGTTTCATAGGACAGATTTTTTGTTATAGGTGAGAAAAAAAGAAGTCGAAGATATAGGCCACTGCCTTCAATAAGCGCTTGGTCATTGAAGTTATTCTACAGTAGCAGGCTGCTTCTTCACCAGCTGCAGCAGCTCAACAAAGGCGAGCAGTCCGAAGAGGACAAACACTGTGAAAACGTAGGAGGGGATGTGCACGTTCATGGTCAGGAGAATGAGCACAATGAACTGCAATGCCGTTGTTGCTTTTCCCCAACGGATGGAGCGGAATTGGTAGGCCCGCCACTTTCCTGAAAATTTAAGGTAGCCTGCAAAGATGCAAAGGAAGACATCTCGTGTGATCATAGCAAGAGCTTGCCAAAGGACGAACTGGCCTTCATAGAAGAGAACGCTAAGTGCAATGAAGACGAAAAGCTTATCCATTGCAGGGTCCAGTACGGCACCTAGTTGGGTCGTTGATCGCCTACGGCGAGCTAGGAAACCATCCAGTGCATCGGTGAACATGGCAAGCAGTATCGCAGCAAGACGCAAAAACATGCTCTGCGATAAAAAAAGGAGGGCGAGAGGTGCTCTTAATAGGGATAGTCCGTTTGAAAGGCTAAACATTTCCTTCTCTTGTATATTTCTTCTTCTTATACCAGATCGTCCCAATTACCGTCACACCGAAAGCTATGAACACGAGTAGATTTACCCATTTTACTCCTGAAACGAGCCGGTCAAAATTTTTTCCTAGAGCGTAATAAAGAGAAAAACATATGCCACTCCAAACAAAACACGCGCAGGCATCCCATAGGATAAATTTCGAAAACGAGATGCGGCTCATGCCGCTGGACATGAAAAGAAGGTTGCGGACTCCAAAGGGGATGAACCTGCCAAAGACAAATGCAAATGCTCCTTTTCTCTCGTAAAAAGATTTGACGCGATTCATTTTCTTCGGGCTTACAAGTTTTGCAAAGAAGGGCCACTTTTGGATTAATGGTCCAAATTTTCGGCCAAACCAAAAGGAGAGCCATGCTGAAAAAAGGCAGCCAAAAAAGATAGCGCCATACAGGTGGGGTAGGTGGGAAGGGATGATTGTAGAAGCGAGTGTCGCGCTCAAAATCATGAGTAGATCAATGCTGATGGGGATGTTAAGGCCTGCAAGGAGCGCCCCCGCAAAGATGGCCCAGTGTGCATGGTGGGCATGAGACTGAAAAAAATGAAGCCAGTTTTCCATCAGCCTACTCTTTAGTTAACGTCGGTCGTTGCAAGAGCCGGCTCTGGCTCTTCCTGCGTTGTTGTTTCGAGTGATTCGTCGGTTTTAGTGAGTTTGTGGAATTCTTTTCCAAGCATTCGTGTTGAAACGATCCATCCGCCTATGACGAGGACAAGGATCCCTCCAACGAAGGGGACGCTCATGGAGATGGTTCCAAAGACCATGATGAGTCCTTGGTGGATGATAGAGGCTCCTGACTTGCCAACGCGGGATCCAAGACCATCGATTGCTGCTTTTCCTTTCATTCGACTCTCTCTGCTTAGAGGAATAAAGGAGAGTTCTTTTGTGGCGTCAAAGAGGGTGTATTTAGACGCACGCGCAAAGATATTCTGGAGTGAACCAAAGAAAACTCCCATAGCTAGCGGAGCAGCTCCGATGATAAGGGGAAGGGAGGCAAATGCAGAATCTTTAAAGAGGAGCCAGGCAAAGAAGCCAACTCCTGTGACAAGGAAGATGCAGGGTGGAATAAGCGCACTGGTTGTCCATGAGAAGCGGCGCATAATCGCTCCTGAGATAAACGCGCCAATCGTAGCCACAATGCCGATTCCCATAAGGACGGTGCTCATGTAAGCGGAGAAATCATTGGGATTGGGGTACAGTTGTTTTACCTGATCTTTCCAAACGACTTCGGTCAAGGTAAGCGCAATATTGAACATGAGAACAACAACAGCGATGCAGATCAAATATTTGGACTTGGCCAGATATTTGAAGTTTTCTCTGATCCCCATTTTGACTTTTTTAGTTTCTCCTTTTTTATCGGCAGGGTTGGAGCCATAGCCGAGATTTTTCGCGTGCAGCCAGCGGAAAAGAGACATGATGACGATCCCGGCACCGATAATGATTCCATTGAGAATGAACAGAGCTTGTCCCCATCCATCTACTCCAAAGGGGAGGGCTGGGTTGTACTGGTGACTGCAGATGCTATAGGAGAGCTGTCCTGATAGGATTGTGGCTACGTTGGCTCCAATTCCTAAAATGGCGTAGTAGCGCTTTGCATCTCGTACAGAGGTGATCTCGTTTGCAAATCCCCAGAAAAGGACAGTCATGATCATCGTGCTCCACATCTCAGACATGATGTAGAAAGAGGTGAAGGTCCAATTCCGAAAAATGGCGACCATTCCACTAAAGCCTTGCGGCAAAAACTCTTGAAGTTTGTCAGCGAGTCCATGGGGGTGGAGCGTTTCCCTATTCGGGAAAAGGAAGAGGGTAAAAACTAAGAAAAATGAGAGGAAAAAGGTCATCAAAATATAGAATACTTTTTCCCGAGATAGCCAGTTGGATAGCCTTGTGAATGCAAAGGTGAATAGAAGAGCTGCAGGCAAAATAGCCCAGACCTTAAGGAAGGGAAGCGCTTCTGCTCCGGAGCTAGGTGCAGTACAAATGAGAGAATCTTTGGTGGCGCGCAAAATGCTGTAGTTAAAGCAGATCAGAAAAAAGATAAGAAACATGGGAACGAACCGCTTGTGTTCGCTGCCATAGATCGGCCAGAAAAGAGAACGAAGTTTAGAAAAGAAAGACGGGGAGGTTTCAGGAGGCATGGATTCCTCCCAACCGCGTACTACACATTGCTTTGGTAAGAATGCATTGCGCTGTTACGCCTGTGTCAAGCCCCATCGGTGGGTTCATTCCTCGCCCTGTTATATACGAAGTGTGGATTCTATTTTTTAAGAAAAAAGCTTTACTCGCCACACTCGATTAAGGTCCAATTGTACAGGATCCGGGATTAATTTGAAAGGGCATCGATTCCTCGGAGGTGGCCATATTCGATATATTCAAGACAGGCTCCTCCACCGGTGGAAACATGAGAAAATTTTTGAGAAAGGCCGAGTTTATTGATTGCTGCAACCGAATCGCCGCCGCCGATAATGGTGGTCGCAGGAAGGCTTGCAAGCCCTTGAGCCATCCCGTTGGTGCCGTGAGCAAACGGGGGGAACTCAAACACGCCTAGAGGGCCATTCCAAAAAATCATTTGGCTATTTTTCAAGGTAGAGAGCCACTGCTCGAGTGTCTTAGGTCCGATGTCCATCCCTTCATAACCTAGGGGGATACCCTGGCTTGTTTCAATCACTTGGGTATTTGCGCTCGCCGAAAATGCATCTGCCACTACAAGGTCTACTGGGAAAAAGAGGGGTATTTTCTTTTTTTGAGCCGCCTGAAGAAAACCCTTTGCCTTTCGAAGCAGGGCATCTTCACAAAGAGAATCCCCAATCTCAATCCCTTGGGCTTTGAGAAAGGTATAAGCCATCCCTCCTCCAATAAAGAGGGCATCTACCTTTTGAAGAAGAGACTCGAGTACGCCGAGCTTAGAAGAGACCTTTGCTCCTCCGATCACCGCATAGAAGGGGTGCTTTGGCTTTTTGAAATGCTGGCCTAAAAAATCAATTTCCTTTTGGAGAAGCAAGCCGGCGGCAGCTTTCCCAGGAAAATAAGAGGTGATGGTCGCTGTCGAACTGTGCGCACGATGGGCTGTTCCAAAGGCGTCATTTACATAAAAGTCGGCTAGCTTAGCGAGATTTTCTGCAAAAAGTGGGTCTTTCTCTGGTTTTTCTTCCGCTTCGTGGAAGCGGAGGTTTTCGAGAAGAAGGATCTCTTTGGACTTAAGGCCATTTGCCATCTTTTCCACTTTTTCTCCAACGCAATCGGGCGCCATTTTGACTGGCTGACCAAGGAGCTCTTCGAGTCGCTTGGCGCAAGGGGCTAAGCTGAAGCGTGCCTCTTTTTTTCCTTTAGGCCTTCCGAGGTGGCTCATGAGTATGACGGTGGCACCATGATTGAGTAGAAACTCGATAGTGGGAATCGCAGCTTGGATACGAGTATCGTCTGTGATTTCACCTGCTTCATTTAAAGGAACATTAAAATCGACTCGGACAAGGACTTTTTTGCCTTCAACGGAGAGATTTTGGATACCTCGTTTTTGCATTATAATTCCGAGAAGGGGTTGGAGGCTTGCCGAAATTGATTGCCCCGCTTTCTCTTTTTGAGCTCAGAACGAATAGAGAAGAGCAGGTCTTGGTCAAAGTCTTTATGAACGGCCCATTGCAGGTACTCAATTGGAACTTCCGCGAAAGGGCGCCCTTTATGTTTGCCAAGGGGCATGGTCTTAAGCAAAATAGGCTGCTGGAGTCTATCAAACAGTTGTTTCGTAGTGTTGAACCCTTGAGACAGGTATTTGAACACTTCAATATTGACAATCACGTCACTCATTGCTCGATGAGCGCCTTCTTCAGCAATATTGAAATGCTGCCGCAGTCTTTCTAAAGAATTGACGGGGCTTTCTCCATATAGGCGAGCCATTCTTAAGGTGTCTAGAAAGGGGTTTTTATCGATATTACAGGGGATGCGGTGTCTTTTTGCCTCTTCCTGGATGAAAGAGATATCCATTTGGATCCCATGACCCATGATGATGTTGTCTCCCACCATCTTTAAGACTTTTGGGAGAACTTCAGAGACTTTTGGCTTCCCGGCGACCATTTCATCCGTGATGTGGTGAATAGCGATTGTATTTTCGGGGATGTTTCGCTCAGGATTGATCAGCGTCTCATACGTGTCGATCACTTCATCAAATGTGAACAATACAACAGCGATTTCAATCAGACGATCTTCTGTTGCCTCCAGTCCCGTTGTTTCACAGTCGAGGCAGATGAAGCGTTGATTTTTTAACTGTCCCATATTGCCTAAATTATTTTTTTAGTCGGTTTTCAATGATTTTGGCCAAAAGAGTACGTCCTTTCCCGTCTTTAATAGAATAAGGGACAAAAGGGGCAGCGCCCGTTTTAGCATCAGGTTTAACATCAATTTGCTCTAAGAGCAAGGCAAAATTCCGATCGCTATGAATCTTGGCTTTTGCTGGCGCTAGCTTATCACCCTTGGTAAAAACAATGACGAGCTCGTGGCCATAATGACTAGCCCATTTGGCAAATGCAATGTCTTCTTCAGAAGGAGGATGACGGATATCGAGGAGAAGGAGGGTCAGTTTTAAGTTTTTTCGCGTTTCTAAATACCGTTGGATTAAATCTCCCCAGGCCGCCTGCTTCTTTTTTCCGACTTTTGCAAATCCGTACCCGGGAAGATCGACCAGACATAGCTCTTCTTCAATAGAGAAAAAATTGATCAACTGTGTTTTCCCTGGAGTAGAGGAGGTTTTGGCGAGCCCTTTTTTACGGGTCAGGTGGTTGATCAATGACGACTTGCCCACGTTTGAACGGCCGACAAAGGCTATTTCGGGAAGAGGGTTCCCTCGTAGATCGCATTTGTGGGGAAAATGCTCTGGCTTTGCCGCCGAAAGGAGGAATTTAGCTTGATTGAACATGGATTTTCCTCTTTGTTTCTCCTTCATGGCTTAAGTGCAGATGAAGGGTGTTAGTTGGTAAAAGGGAGGCTATTTTTTCGGGCCATTCAATCAGACAAACGCCTCCTTGCTGAAAATACTCGTCAAACCCCATTTGGAGAAATTGCTCCTCGCCTGCAATGCGGTAGAGGTCAAAGTGAAAGAGAGGGAGTCTCCCTTCGTACGTTTGCAAATAGGTGAAGGTGGGGGAGGAAATTTCTCTTCGAGGGCTTTTTGTCAGTGTTTCGATGATCGAGGCTGCCAAAGAGGTCTTCCCTGCTCCAAGCTGTCCATGAAGGGCAATCACTTGGTTCGCAACAAGGTCTCGGGCAAAGGATTGTCCAAAAAGCTCGGTTTCTTGAAGAGAAGAAGAGAGAATTATCCGGTTGCTTCCTCTTCCATCCATCCTTCGACATAGGGGGTAAATTCGCTCAATTTGGAGAGAGCTTCCACGAAAGAAGAGATCTGCTCTTCCTGGAGTTTGTCTTGGATAAAGGCGAGGAATGTGTCTTCAATTTGAAATCGGTTTTGGCTTGGAACTTCAATAAGAGGGATCGACTTGATCTGGTTTTGCACAAAGTCTTCAATGACGGCTGCTTTACTATTGAACAGCTTCCCTGTGACTGCCGACGAGTAGACTGTCTTAGTGATGGGAGCCTTTCTTTGGACAATATAATTTTTGATCACATCGGGATCTTCGGAGACAAAAAATCGTTTGATCCGAAGGCCGTCTACCCGTTCGGTATTCTCAGCGCAGGTAGAGACCCAATCATAAATAGCATCTTGGGGGTTTGGGTGGGTATTGTTCCCAAAGACCTTTCCAGTAAAGGGACAAATATAGATTTTAGTTGTCTGCTCATTCACACTTTCTTTTTGAAACTGAATCTTGATTTCTGTCTCGCGCCACAGTTTCCCCTGATCCTCAAGGGTTTTGATGAGCTCTTCTTTTCCTTGGTAAATCCTTTTTTCTCTAATGAAGAGAATGGGGTCTATTTTGAGTTTTTTTTCCAAAAAGTATAAATAGGTTGTGATTACATCTGATTTTTTGTGCTTTTTGAGGTACTTGAGTAGCTCTTCTTTCAAAGTGTCTGTAATATGCATTCTTTTTCTCCAAGAAAAGGGTAAGAATACCGCACTCTAGGCTTTTCTTCAAGTGGGGGCGCAAAGTTCTTCTCTTGAGGGGTGTGTTGCATAACTTTTGGTATGGCTTTCGCGCAAAATTACACTCATCTTTAAAGGTTTACGACTTTGAAAATAGCACTTGGCTATTTCCTACAGTCGATAAATTCTTAAAATCTGAGGTTTTTTGCATCGAATTCCATAGACAAAAGTTATGCAACACACCCTCTATTGACCAAGTCGTTTTTGCATTTTTTTCGTCAGGAGTTCATTCGGAGAAGGCTATTTTTTTAACAGGTCTACTAGCAATTAATTTATTTCTTTATTGATCTTTCTGGCAATAATGTGTACACTAAACACCCACACTATCTGGAGGTTTGTATGACATCTATAGTAAAAGAACAACTTTCCCTAGAAGAAATTACAGTTCCTGGATTTCATAAAATTGTGAAGGCTACCCATCCAGGGGTTGGTCTAAAAGCGATCATTTCGATTCATGACGTTCGACTTGGAAAGGCTGCTATGGGCGGCACGCGTATTTACCCTTACAAAACGATGGAGGAGGCCCTCTTTGATGTGACCCGCCTCTCTAGGGGGATGACCCATAAATCGGCGATAGCTCAGTGCGGTTGGGGTGGAGCTAAGTCTGTGATTATAGCGGATCCCAAAAGAGATAAAACGGAAGAGTTGCTCCACGCTTTCGGTGAAGCGGTTACTCGATTAGAAGGACTTTATATTTGCGCCGAAGACTCTGGATGTAGCCCACAAGATATTGCTGTCATTGCCGAAAAAACTCCTTATGCAGTGGGGCTGCCCCATGAAAAAAGTAGTGGAAACCCATCACCGTTTACAGCTTGGGGTGTGTTTCGCGGGATTCAGGCAGTGATGCACCATCTCTTCGGGAGCGATTCTGTTGCAGGAAAAACAGTTGCTATTCAAGGGGTAGGAAGTGTAGGAGCTCGATTAGCAGAGCTTCTTTTCTGGCATGGTGCGAAGATCATCGTCACCGATATTCATCTCGATAATGCGGAAGGGATTGCAAAGCAGTTTGGTGGAAAGTGTGTGAAGCCCGATGAGATTTTCGAGCAGCCTTGTGATGTGTTTGCTCCCTGCGCTATGGGTGGAATCATCTATTCTAAAAACATTGACCGACTTCGTTGTCGAGCCATCGCTGGTGCTGCAAACAATCAGCTCCTTTCTGACGCGGATGGACAAGAGTTGCACCGTTTGGGCATCCTCTATGCTCCAGACTTCCTGGTCAATGCAGGAGGCCTGATCAATGTGACTGAAGAGACCTACGAGAAAGGCTACAATCCGTTTATTGCGAGAAATAAAATCGATGAGATTTACACTCAGCTCAAGTTGATTTTCAAAATTGCCTCTCAGAAGGGAATTTCTACGCAAGCTGCAGCAATGGAGCTTGTCGACTATCGTTTGAAGTACCAAAGTGGTCGACGCGCAAGCTCGATCCATATGCACCACGCAGAAATGAGTTTCTAAATGCAAACGATTGCCGAGCGGCTTAAACAGCTGCTCCAACGGTGTCTTGAAGAACTGTTTGGCGATATGCTAGCAGAGAGTCCGGCTCTTCTTGAGCCGGAACTTACGCAGTCGACCCAACCCCAATTTGGCCATTATCAGTGCAACAATGCGCTGAAGCTTTCAAAGGCGCTCAAAAAAAAACCTCGGGATATTGCTCAAGAGATTGTAGCCCGCCTTGCAAGTGAAGAATCTCCCATGATCCACAAAATGGAGATAGCAGGGCCTGGGTTCATCAACATCACACTTGAGTCCTCTTTCCTCGCTCAAGAAATCGAAGCTCTTTTGCTCGATGAGCACTTTGGCGTCCCTAAAGCCAAAGAAAAGAAGCGGGTGATTGTTGAGTTTTCTTCTCCCAATGTGGCAAAAGAGCTCCATGTGGGGCACCTGCGCTCCACCATCATTGGAGACTCTCTTGCGCGCCTTTTTGAATTCTTAGGATATGACGTCTTGCGTCTGAATCACATTGGCGACTGGGGGACACAGTTTGGGATGCTCATTGCGTATTTAAAGCGCGAGGCCCCGAACTTTTTTGCAGGGAAAGAGCGTGCAGATCTTCCGCAGCTCATGCAGTGGTATAAAGAATCGAAAAAGCTTTTCGATGAAGATCCTGCATTTAAGAAACAGTCCCAGCTCGAAGTAGTGAGCCTTCAAGGGGGCGATGAAGCATCTCTCGAAGCTTGGCAGATGATTTGCGATATTTCCCGCGAAGCGTTCAAAAAAATCTACGGTCTACTTGATGTGAAACTTGAGGAGCGGGGAGAGTCGTTTTACAATCCCTATCTTAGCGAAGTGGTGACCGACCTTGATAAGAAAGGTCTCATCACCGTTTCAGATGGAGCAAAGTGTGTCTTTTTAGAAGGGTTCACAGGTCGCGACGATGCACCTCTCCCAATGATCGTCCAAAAATCAGATGGTGGATACAACTACGACACCACCGATATGGCTGCTATGCGCCATCGGATCGAAGTGGAAAAGGCAGAGCGAATCATCATTGTGACCGATGCAGGCCAGGCGCTTCATTTTCAGATGATTGAAAAAACGTCCGAGAAAGCAGGCTACCTCGACCCCAAACTTGTTGAGTTCAACCATGTGACTTTCGGCGTGGTCCTAGGTCCCGATGGGAAGAAGTTCAAGACTCGTTCGGGTGAGACCGAGAAGCTGATAGATCTCATCGAGCAGGCAATCGCAAGGGCAAAGACTGTCTTCGAAGAGCGACTGCCCGAGGCGAGCAAAGAAGAGACCGAAGACCTTGCCACCATCCTTGGGGTGGATGCGATCAAGTATGCGGACCTCTCATCTCACCGAGTGAAAGACTATGTATTTAGCTACGATCGGATGCTCCGCTTTGAAGGAAATACCGCGCCGTTTCTCCTATATGCCTATGTGCGCATTCAAGGGATCAAGCGCAAAGTCGGCAAAGACGTTGCGCCTCTGATTGGGAAAACCAAGATCGAGCTTAAGATGGAGAGTGAGGTTGACCTGGCGCTACACCTGCGCAGGTTTGGAGAAACATTAGAGGCGATGTCGAAAGACCTACTTCCGAACAGGCTGTGCGAGTATCTCTATAATCTAGCTGAGAAGTTTCACGCGTTTTTCCGTGATTGCCGCGTTGAGGGCTCTGAAGAAGAAGAGAGTCGGTTACTTGTTTGCGAGGCGACCAGCCGCATCCTTGAAAAAGGGCTTGAGATCCTTGGCCTGAAGACACTCCCTAGAATGTAATTGGCGTTTTACTTTTTTCACCTGGAATCTCCCGGACAAAGCGAGGCACTGCATAGCCGGGCGATCTTTTTCGCAGCTCGCTCATCAATTCTTGCCCTCGCTTGTCAGACACTTCAAAGTGACTTGCTGACTTGACCTTATCGAGCTGGTGGAGGTAGTAGGGGAGGACACCTTGCATGGCGCAACCTTCAAAGAGTCCTTGAAGAGCTTCTACGCGATCATTTATCCCCTTCAATAAAATTGCCTGAAGAAGAACGGGCACTCCTAGCTTTTGGATTGATTTGAGAGCTGCAAATACCTCCTCATCAAACTCGTTTGCATGATTGGCGTGGATCACGAAGTAGAGTTGTTTACTTAACTTAGCAAACATCGTAAGCAGCTCAGGTGTGATTCGTTCCGGGATCCCCATTGGAAAGCGCGTATGGAATCGAATCAACTTAAGGTGCTCAATCTCATCTAAAGCAGTCAGGAGCTGCCCAAGTGCGCGGTCACTAAGCGACAAAGGGTCGCCGCCGCTTAAGATCACCTCTTTGATGGAAGGGTCCTTTTCGATGACCACAAGCTCCTTGGCAAAGTCGCTTTTTTCAGGGTAGGAGAAGTTTTGGCGGAAGCAGTATCTGCAGTGCATCCCGCAAGCTGAGCTTGTGATGAGAAGGGCTCTTCCTGCATATTTTTGCAAGAGGGCATCTTCCTTGCAAAACGAGGCATCATTGACAGGGTCATCGGTAAAGCCTGGCATAGCAATGTCTTCTTCATTAAGGGGGATAAACTGGCGCAGCACGGGGTCATCAAGGGTCCCTTTTGCAATCTTTTGAGCCAGGCGTGTTGGGAGATTGAGAGGAAAGCGTGAACTTGAGCCAATCAATTTAGGGTCAAGCTCTAGGAACTTAGCTAAGACATCAAGCTTTCGAAAGTTGTTTTTTTGGATTTCTCTCCAGAGAGGGGGCGCCATAGAAGAAAATCATAGCGCACGAGGGGAAATAGAGCAAACGGTAGGGATCAGATACTATTCGATTTTATTTCCAAAAAATAGGTATTCTTCCAAAAAAAATTTGGAGACTAGTTATGGCAGGAGCGATAGATCAGAATCAAAGAGCTATGGGAGCTAACCAAGTCGCAAAACTTGCGATTGAAGGTTTTGGAGGTGCCGCTTTTATGGGACTCACCCGAGTTTTGAACGAAGGGCTTGTACAAACTGTGTAGACCCTTCTTCGTCCATCGTCTGATGGATGGGTTGCGATTTGGAATAGAGAGGGAGATAGAAGGCGCTTCTCAACACGTTTGCAAAAAACTTAGAGACTTTTGTGCAGCAATTCGAAAAATAGGCGCAGCGAGGGTTTATTTTTTCAGGGGGTTCCTGCTGAGTAATATGTATGCTTCTAGGGACTGTGTATTGTTCACTTGCGGGCCACATAGACACCTCCTTTCAAGAAGGCGGCATTTTATCAAACGCGAACTTTTAGGTCACTTCGGCAAGTGTAAGGGCCTCTTGTCCCTCTTCCTCTTTGAGGGGGATGCGGCTCATGTCGGCGCCAAGAGAGGTGAGCTTATAAGCTAGGTTCTCGTAGCCTCGGTCTAGGTAGTGGAGGCCGTGGATCTCACTCGAGCCTTCTGCGATGAGCGCTGCCATGACGTAGGCAAAGCCGGCTCTAAGGTCTGGGACATCGATCTTTTGTCCAACGAGCGGGGTAGCCCCTTTGATGATCGCGCTGTGGGTAAAGTTTTGAGAGGCAAAGCGGCAGCACTTTCCACCAAGACAATGGGTGAACAGTTCGATCTCAGCTCCCATACGATTGAGAGTCTCTGCGTAGCCAAACCGGTTTTCATAGATGGTCTCATGGATGATCGATACCCCTTGCGCTTGTGTGAGCAAAACAACAAAGGGTTGCTGCCAATCTGTCAAAAAGCCGGGATGGACATCGGTCTCAACATGGATCCCACCTTTGAGAGGGCCTTGATAGAAAAACTCGATCCCCTTCTGTTTTATATCGAATCCACCGCCTAGTTTTCGCAGCGTGTTGAGAAAGGTGATCATGTGTTGATGCTGCGCCCCTTCGACAAAGACTCTTCCTTTTGTAGCAATAGCTGCCATTCCTAAAGAGGCTGCTTCGATCCGATCAGTGAGCACAGTGTGTTCAACGGGGTGAAACTCTTTTGCCCCTTCGATCCGAATCGTTCGATCGACATCGACAAAGATGACAACGCCAAGCTTTTGCAGAAAAAGGATCAGGTCAACAATTTCAGGTTCGATGGCAGCGTTTTTAATGAGGGTTGTTCCTTTGGCTCTTGCTGCCGCGAGGATCGTATTTTCAGTCGCTCCAACAGATGGGAAGGGGAGGTCGATGACGGTTCCTTTCAGCCCTTGGCGAGCTTCAGCAAAATAAGCCCCTTCTTTACGCATCTTCCGATACTCAATCGAGGCGCCTAGTTTTTTGAGTGACTCGATATGAAAATCGATCGGACGAGGCCCAATTTTACAGCCACCTGCAGTCGGCACGATGATCGCTTCATCGGTCCTTCCAAGCAGCGATCCAATCATCAGAATGGGGATCCGATTGGCTCCAGAAAATCTTTGGGGGATGTAGGAGGTCTTTAATTCTTTCGTTTGAATTTCGAGCGTGCGCTCTTCTTTATCCCAAACAATTTCACTTCCGAGCTCTTCGCACAGTTCAACCGTTACTTCGACGTCTTGGATATTTGGAACATTGAAAAAATGGCACTTTTTGTCTGATAGCAGCGAAGCGACAAGGAGCTTGGTGATTGCATTTTTTGCTCCCGCTGCTCGTACAGTTCCTTCGAGGGGATATCCTCCGGTAATCTGATATATTTCCTCTGCCATATGTTCCTCATTATTCATGGTAGGATAGTTATTGTATAGTCACAAATAGTTGTCTGGAAAACGTTCTAGAGCCCAGTGTCAGAGGCAAAATCCCTCCTTCCTTGGAGGGAAGGTAACTGACCGAAACGATGTTTTCTGGAGCCTTTGTTTTTTGGATCTTAAGCGTTAGCCAGCCCATGGTTTTTCGGGCATTTATTTCCACAATTGGCTGCAAAAGAACCTCGTTTTGGTAGCGATAAATGAATGCATCAAAGCCTACCGGGCCAAAATAGCCCATCTCTTTCATCTCTTTCAAAGTAGGAAGGACAAATTCCTTATGAGCTAAGATCTCTTTAGCAAACTTCGCTTCTTTTGCCTCATCTCCTACGACATTCCCAACATGTTTTCCTGTAGGGCTTGTTTCTAAAAAGGCGGTGCCGATGAGTGTTATTTCGTCTTTGGAAATCTCCCACTGGGTGCTGAAATCACAAATTGTTTCCACCCACGGTTCTGCAACAACGACTCTATTTTGATTCCACTCTCTTTTGCAGAAGTCTTTTGCTTTGGGGTGATCGACTTTGATGTGCCCCCTTCCAGCTGTTCCAAAACAACTTTTGAGAACAAAGTGGGGAGGGAGCTTTTCAAAAGAGGTAAGAAGGCGAGCTCCTGGCAAGGGGCTTTTTTCAAAGCTGTAGACTTTAGAGTTAACCCTCTTCACCACATCCCATGGGGGAATTTCGTACTCGAGGCTCCACTTGTCGGCCCACTCTTTGATGAGCAAAGAGGCCCCCCATGTCTGGAGCACTCCATCTTTTGGCGGGGTTTCCAAAAGGGCAAATGGCTCTGTGGGAAAGTTTGAAGGCAGCTCGGAGACGAGCGTCTTTTCTCCCGGATTTGCGTAGGAGAGAGGGAGGAACTGAAGCTGCAAAAAAATGGCATCAGAGACCATCGCCTCTTCTAAAGTAGAAGGAAGGCTTCCTGCGAGCTCAAATTCGAAAAACGAATTGCATAGGTGAAGAATTGACATTGTAACTCCAATCGGTCATTATTCTTTGGTATGAAGAAAAAAATCAATATAGCTCTTTTTTTCGGGGGACAGTCTCCAGAGCACCAGGTTTCACTTCTCTCTGGCCAGCAAGTGATCGATTCGATCGATCGTCATCGATACAATCCGATCATGATTGGGATTGATCCGGAAGGGGTATGGCATTTGCTCGATGAGAGAAAGCCGTTGGAATTTGCTTACGATCCTGAAGAAATACGGCTTGGAAAAAGTTTGGGGAGAGTTGTTCTTTTTAAGAACACCTTGATTGAACTTGAAACCAAGCACGCTCATCCGATCGATGTGGCCTTCCCAATTCTGCATGGGCCGATGGGTGAAGATGGAACGATCCAAGGGCTATTTGAGCTTGCGGGTATCCCTTACGTAGGAGCAGGAGTCTTGGGCTCAGTGATTGGGATGGACAAAGATGTCATGAAACGGCTCTTAAGAGATGCAGGCATCCGGGTCGCGCAATTTTTGGTTGTCCACTCTCATCAGCGCCACCTATTGAGCTACGAGAAGATGGCTAAGCAGCTCTCGCTTCCTCTATTTGTCAAACCGGCAAATGCAGGGTCATCCATTGGGATCAGCAAAGTGGTAACCCCTTCTCAATTCGAAGAGGCCCTAGAAAAAGCGTTTGCCTATGACCGGAAAGTGGTGATTGAAACCTTTGTGCCTGGTCGTGAGATTGAGTGTTCTGTTATCGGCAACGAAAATCCAATTGTTTCTTTGCCTTGTGAAATCGTCCCGCGAGGCGATTTCCACTCTTACCTCTCGAAATATATTGATGATGATGGCGCCGATTTCATCATTCCAGTCTCACTTACGAAGGAAGAGCTTTTGGATGTGCAGAAAGTAGCAATCGAAGCGTATCAAGTGCTTGGTTGCGAGGGAATGGCGCGTGTGGATCTATTTCTCACCCGAGAAAAAGAGGTGGTTGTCAATGAGATCAATACGATTCCAGGCCTCACTCAGAAGAGTCCCTATGCGAAAATGTGGGAAGCGACAGGAATTTCGTATCCAGAAATGCTGAATCGACTGGTTGACTTAGCCTTTGAGCGCAGAGAAAAACAGCAAAAGCTTAAACGGAATTTTCAACTCAATCAACTCGGAGCTTTATCGTGAGTCCTGCTCCATTTCAGGTGGGGATTGGCCAAGATAGCCACCGATTTCTGCCCTCAGATTCATCTAAACTATGCATTATCGGAGGAACGATCTTTGAAGATGCACCGGGGTTCTCAGCTGACTCGGATGGGGATGTAGTCTTTCATGCGATCTGCAATGCGATCACCTCGATCACACATGTTCCCATTCTTGGGAAAGTGGCCATTGATCTTTGTCACAAAGATGGGATCACCGATAGCCAGATCTATCTCGAAAAAGCGCTTGAGACGCTTCAAGGGAAGCAAGTGGCTCATGTGGCGATCACTATTGAAGGGAAGCGGCCGAAGCTCCAGCCTAAGGTGGATGAGATGCGCGCTAAAGTCGCCTCTGTCATGGGGCTTGATATTTCGCAGGTGGGAATCACCGCCACCTCAGGCGATGGGCTCACCGACTTTGGCTGCGGCGACGGTGTGCAGTGTTTTGCGATATTGACTGTTTATTCTTCCATTGAGTAGCGACTTACTATGACAGTTTTTCGAGTATGATCTCCAGCCAGTTATTTTGTTTCATAAGCCTTGAGAGGTCCTTATGGAGTAGATCATACTTCTTTCGCAAAGTTTGTGTTTCTGCATGGCTCAGATCCATTGCAAACATGACAGGTGAAACGGGATATAAATAGGGATCTTTTCTGTTTGTGGCTGTTAACTTTTTCTGTAAGTAGTAGAGCTCTTTGTCGAGCGACTGAAATGGGGCAGAAGGATGTCTTTTGCCAGTTAATGGCGTTTTAAAAAACGGAGAGCATAAATCTGCCCGTCGTTGAAACATTTCTGCATTGTGCTTCCCATATCCTAAAAGAACGCCGAGCAAAAGGTGATTCTTAAAGAGTTTTGGTAGGCAATTAGGGTCTTCCATCAATTGACGAATGACGGCTGTTGCTGTAATGCCTTGATCCCAATGTTGTTTGAATAATTCGCGATTATTATTAAAAACCCCCGTTAATTGATGGACATTGATAATCACTGCAAGGAATGGGACACGATTTTTCTCATGAACAATAAGTAGATGTTGTGGTTCCCTGTCTTTTTGAGGGATTTTTTTCCAAGCTTCGACACCTCTTGTATAGGAATGGTCACCTTGAATGCATATTTTAAAAAAATGGTCTTTTGTTGCGATATGAATAGAGGCGCTTGGTACAAAACAGAAGGACAGGGGCTTGTCTCCAAAAAGTGAATATCCAAATCCTTCTCTTGCAAATAGAAAATAAAAGAAATCTTCTAAATCGACTTTTTCTTCAAAAGACAGTTGTCTCAGAGAGTTTTCATGTGCCGCTAAAAGACGAGGGGCACACAAACAAAAGGCGAAGCAAGCAAGTGCTGCGTTTGCAACTAAGAGGAATTTCAATAATTTTAACAACTGGATCCTCAGCGCTAGCACCACTTAAGAAAACATATGCTTCAATTACTTACATACCATGGATGAGGGCAACTTGTTCATTGGTACCTTACGTTATACATTTCACCACAATCTGGGCAGCGTGCACTCTTGGCACCTTCGAAAGTTGCAAAAAGTCCATTTTGATCAACAGAAATAGACTTTACCGGGTAATAGGTCCCCTCAATTTCAACAAGGATTTCATTTTTCTGTATATCTAATTGCTCTGGTTCAATGTGCATTTTTCCGTTATTATTTGCGAAGCATTGGCAAAAACAGAACAGCTAAAAACGAAACAGAGTGTGAAAATTGTGGAACTTTTCATATGAGCTCCTTGGTAGCAGACTTCTTCTGTAGTCTCACTTTTTTCTCTCTTTTTCACAAGAATTTTCTGAGACAACTGCTTTGGGTTAGTGGGAATTTTATACTAGTGAACTTATAGCTCAATAGACATCGAGAAGGTAGCGCCCTTGCTTTTTAAGGGACTTGAGGTGAGCTTTAGCCTCATCGGGATTCATTTTGCCTTGCTCTGAGATGATCTGTACGAGTGCTTTGTCTACATCTTTAGCCATCTGCTTAGCATCGCCGCATACATAGAGGTGAGCGCCGCTCTCTAGCCACTCGTAGAGCTTTTCTGCTTCCTTAAGCATCTTGTGTTGCACATACGTTTTTTCTGTTTGGTCCCTTGAGAAGGCAGTATGCAGTTTTAAGTTCTCATATCCTTTCCACTCATCTTCGTAGTAGAAGTCGGACGCTGCATTGCGCTCACCAAAGAAGAGCCAATGGTCGCCGTCTGCTTCGTGGTGGTCTCTCTCTTGCATGAAGGCGCGGAAAGGAGCAATCCCTGTCCCTGGGCCTACCATGATGATAGGGGTTGAGTGATCGGTAGGGAGTCGAAAGTGGGGCGCTGGCTGGACGAAGATGGGGACAGGGGTTTTCTTCGCTTCGGCGAGATGGCATAGGAAGTGGCTTGCTACTCCAAAGCGTTTCTCTCCGCTTTGTTCCCAAGTAAATAGGGCAACGGTGAGGTCGATTTCATCCGATTGCTTTTTAGAAGAGGACGCGATGGAGTAGAATCGGGGGAGAAGTGGGCCAAGCTGGTCGCAAAACTCTTGAAGAGGTACTTTTTTTTGCGTGTACTCACGTAAAAGCTTAAGCGGATCGCACTCTGATAAGAAGGAGCGCAGGAGCTGTTTATTTTCTGGAGCGAGGAGGCTGTGGATCTCTCCTTGCTTTTGCGAGCTAAGAACGTGCTGGTCTAAAAGTTTTAGAAACGAGGAGGTGATCCTTGAGAGATTGGCGTGGTGGGTTAAAAAGTCGGTGAGCGAAAGCATTTCTTCTGAGCGTTTATTCTTGATCAGGTCGCCAGCAGAGGCGCCAAGTGCTTCGATTAGATGGGAGACAAGGGTTGGGTCGTTCTGGGGGTAGATTCCAATCGAGTCACCAGGGGTAAAGTCGAGTTTTTCTCCATTGAGCGAAAGGGTGATATGCCAGATCTCTTTGGTCGAATCACTGCGAGTCAGCGGGTAACGTTCTTTGACGTAGGCGGGTAGGGGGCTGTGACGGTCAATTTTTTTCATGGACAGATGATTAAAAAATTAGTATCTAAAAGAGCATGCGCTCGTTGTACATTGTTTCCTTAGCTTTAATAGTTTTGGCCGGATGTGGTGACTATGGCCATCATCCTCACTACATCATCTCTCAAGATGAGGTCGTTCCAGAATCTACGAAGGGGCCAGAGCAGAACAATCTTTAGATGCCCACGCTTTGGTCAACAGAGACATTTTCTTATTAGAGATCCCTCCAAGGAACTCGATTGCACCTAATAGTCGTGCGCGCGTCCGGTCTTTTCCTAAAATCTGGACAGAGTCAAACAGAGGTGGACCTTGCCGTTTTCCTGTGATTGCTGTGAAGAGGATCGCCATCACCACTTTTTTGTGGTTGACCCCAAAGGCTTTTGCCACCTCATGGGACGCCTTTTCAATCCCTTCTCTTCCCCAGTTTTCTTGGGCTTCCATACTCCAGATCACCGTTTGTAAAATGTAGGCAGATGTCTCTCCTGAAAGGCTCTTAGGACAGAGGGTTTCTTCCGTGAGGGGAATGTGGCGGATGAAAAAGAAGCCACAAAGCTCAATGAATTCCGCAAAGGTTTTGATCCGCGTATGGGCAAGGTTCATGAGCTTTTCCATCATCTCATCCTGGAAGCCCCACTCTTTGATTCGGTCCCACAGCTGATTTTCGGGGATTTTGGTGATGATATACTGTTGGTTGATCCAGTCGAGCTTTTGGGGGTCAAAAAAAGCGCCAGAGACCCCAATTCTCTTTGGGTCAAACGCTTTTATGAAAGTATCTAAATCGTAGATCTCCTGGTCATCCGGCATACTATAGCCCATGAGGGAGAGGAAGTTGACAAACGCTTCAGGAAGATAGCCACTGTCTCGGTAGTAGAAAATGGAGGTGGGGCTTTTTCGTTTTGAGAGCTTTTTGCCGTCTTTTCCTAGGAGAAGGGGCATATGCATGAACGTAGGGGTCTCCCAGCCAAAAGCCTCATAGAGAAGTACGTGTTTCGGGGTAGAGCTCATCCATTCATCGCCTCGGATGACATGGGTGATCTCCATTAATTGGTCATCAACTACATTTGCCAGGTGATAGGTAGGAAATCCATCCGATTTAAGCAGTACTTGATCATCCACGTCAGCCCATGGCACGGTAACCCGACCTTTGATGCCATCTTCATAGACACATTCTCCGGTCAAGGGTACTTTGAGCCGAATGGTGTAGGACTCGCCCGCTTCTTCTCGCGCTTTTACTTCTTCAGCGCTTAAGTTGCGGTAGCGCCTATCGTAGCCAATCTTACCGCCTGTCTTTTTTGCGATTTCACGCATCTCGACAAGCTCTTCAGCTGTGGCAAAACACTTGTAGGCTTTCCCTTCATCGAGAAGCTGTTGACAATATTTTTGATAAATCTTGGTCCGCTCAGATTGGCGATAGGGGCCAAAGGGTCCTCCCATGTCGGGCCCTTCATCCCACTGTATCCCTGCCCATTTCAGAGTTTTATAGATATTTTCTTCGTATTCAGGGCGAGAGCGGCTCTGATCGGTGTCTTCAATCCTTAAGATGAACTGCCCCTTAAAGTGGTGGGCATAGACGAGGTTGAAAAGAGCCATATAGGCTGTCCCCACGTGGGGATCTCCTGTAGGAGAGGGGGCGATGCGGGTTCTAACTTGAGTCATACAGAGAAGTATAACGAACTAAAGGGATAAGAGTCGACCCCCTTATTCTGGCGTTGCTAAATAAGCCAGAAAGCGTGATGATGAGGGCATGAAAAAACTTTTTGCCATATGGCCGGTCTTGGTCTTATCGCTTTTCTGCGCTGCGCAGCCTACGGGGATTTCCTCATGCGATAAGGACTCTTGCCCACACGTCAGATAGTCAAACAGGCTTATTCTAGGCGGCGTCGTTGCCTTGGGGCGCCATCTCTTTGTCTTCTTGCATCAGGAGGATCAAATCCTTCATGATGTTCGAGGCTTCGATGAGTTGGAGGTCAGAAAGACCATAACTCTCAGCTGTCTCTGATAGTGTGTCTTTGTTTGCTATCTCTTCAATGAAGTTTTGATAATTTTTATTTTGCTCGATTCTTTGGGCTGAATTTTTCTTAAGCACTTCCATATAAGGATCGTATGTGTGAAGGATGGTCTGGAGATTGAATTTGTAGAGCCGCACGATTTGGTTCCGATGGCGGGCAGGGACATCCGAGAGATCATCTTCATAGTTAGGAGGAATCTGATCGTTCTCAAGAGGGAATTTAGAGTACTTTTCGCCAATTTCTAACTCAGAGTAGAGGCCGGGTACCACAATATCGGGAATCACTCCAACTAGCTGGGGGCTTTTGCCTGAAACGGTATAGTAGCGACCTCGGGTCACTTTGAACTCCCCTTTGGGGTTGATCTTACCATAGTTAGCTGACTCTAAGGTAAAGGTTTGAAAGGTGCCTTTCCCATAAGTAGTCTCATCACCAATCAGAATTGCCCGCCCATAATCTTGGAGGGTTTGGGCCACAATCTCAGCGGCCGATGCGCTCGTCCTGTTGGTGAGGACTGCTAGGGGTCCATCCCAGCCGATTTTTCCATCAATGTTTCGCAAATGTTGCACTGTGCCGGTGTTGTCTTTCACAGAGACGACGATCCCTTTTTTGATGAAAAGACCTGTAACAGCCACTGCTTGAGGGAGGAGGCCACCCGCATTATTGCGTAAATCAAGAATGATCCCTTTGAGGTTGTGTTCCTCTTGTAGCTCCTGGATAGCGTGGAGAAGGTCAGAGGCAGAAGAAGTGCGTGAGTCTTGGTAGAATGAATACAGGTGGATAATCCCTATTACGCCATCACCAAAGGGCTCATAGCTCTTTTCGAAGCGGCTTTCCTTTAAGACGACTTCGCCGCGCGTGATCTTGATCTCGAGCTTTTCTTCTCTTTTTGCCTCACCTTCTCCATATTCTCTAAGGATTGTGAGCAGGACGATGCTTCCCTTTTGACCTCTGATAAGCTCGACAGCCTCAACGATATCCATTCCAAGAACGGGTTCGTTGTCGACTGCGATGATTTTGTCGCTCACATGGAGTTTATTGCTCTCCTTGGCGGGCCCCCCATCGAGCAGGCGTACGATCGTAAATCCATTGAGGTCGTCTCTCAATTGTGCCCCAATCCCGAAAAGCCTTTGCTGCACTTGGATCATGAATTGATTGGCCTCAGCTGGGGTAAAATAGGTAGTTTGTGAGTCCAGGGCCCCACTTACAGATTTGAGAACGAGTGAGAGGACAAGTCGTTGCCGCTCTTTTGTAGAAGAGGCAATTAGCTCCTCTTCGTGCCCGATTCTACGCTTCTCTAATCTCTGCATAAATTGAGTTTTCGTCTCTTGATTGAGCTTCGCAGCAGCTTCCATTTGAAGAGCTCGAATCTTTAAAACACGGTCGAAAAGAGCCTCTTCGGTTTCTGCCCATTCAAGGTCTTTAAAATCAGAGGGTTGTACATTTGAAGGGAGAGAAGCATCGGATACTTGTTTTTCGATCTGGTTTCGCCTTTCGATGGCCGGGTAAATGATCTCGTGGAGCGCTTCAAATACGGAGAAATTCTCCCTTTTCATCGCATTTACAGTTTCTTCGAGCAGCTCTGGGTCGGGATTTGTCCATTTCTCCGTTTCGCTCTTCAGAAGATAGGTTTTTCCAGGGTCGAGCTCTTCTAAGTAGTTTTGGAAGGCTCGAGCAATCAGTTCTGTAGTTAGTTCGTGGTGGCTTACATGAGCTTTAAGAATTTCTTCAATCTTGATTCGAGTATCTCGAGAGCTAAGTTGAGGCGGCTTAGCGGCTTGCAGAGAAGATAAAAAACATAATAGCGCTAAAGCTATGAAACGCACAAACATAGGGACCTTTTGGTTAACAACCTCTATATGGGACAACAAATAGGAGTCAAGCACTTATCTATTGTGCCCTTTTTTGCAGCATAATCGAAGAAAGTCTTTGCGGCTATGAAAAAAAACCTCCTATAGAAGAGAAAAATTTGGGTAACTGGCCATTTTTTTTGTAGGCGTTCGATATTGCAAATTACTAATAATCAGTAAAATAAGAATATTAAACTACGGCATAAACCTCTTAGGGCCCCTTAGAATAAACATGGTTAAAGACTTAGAATTAGGGGGTTGCTTTATATTCTGTTTTATGAGAAAATAATATTCAACTTGAGGACAAAACTAATAATAAATCAAGAAGGTGTAAAGGCTTGAGAAAAGCCAACCTTAAAACAGGCTAAAAACTTGGAGGATAGGAAAATGTATCAAGAGCACAAGCAGGAAGAATCTGCTTTTATCTCTGGTCAGGAGAATAAACACAATGAAGTAGAGCCATCAGCTCTGCCTAAAAGTGGACGAAGACTAGTTTCAATTACTGAAGCGGCAAAGATCAATAATGTCACAAGACAGGCGATCTACGTTGCAATTAAGCAAAATAAACTAAAAGCGACAAAGCACACGACTCGCTGGACAATCGATCTGGATGATCTAGAAGAGTATCGTCGTCAAAAGTATTCACGCACAAAATCTATGTATGATGGAGAGCTCCTTTTTGATAATAAGAAGGGGTATTTTTCAATTAATCAAGTAGCAAAAATGCTTGGTGTACCAACGCAGAAAATCTACTACGCAACACGTGTTGGACTACTTAAAGCATCGAGAAAAGGTGCTGCTTGGGTGATCCACATTGATGATGTGAGAGGATACCAAGAGAACTATCTCAACAAACGCGGAGAAGATACACAAGTTATCTAAACTACCCTCAAAGCCTGTTTGAGAAAAAAGTCCGCAACGGACTAAGATGCAAATCTTAGTCCGTTTTTTTATGAGCATAATCTATGAAAAACCTATCCTTCACACTGCAAACAATTTTCGCGCTATGTATATTGAGCCATGCTTATTCGGAGGACTTTACTATGGACATATCCACATCATCGATTGCCCTTACCTGGGAGCTTTATTCAATCTATCCAACCGAAGAGGAGTTTAATGTAGATTTTGAGAAGGTGAAAGAGCTTCTTTCGAAGCAGAAAGAAGAGCTTCAAGAGAGGATTTTGGGGTCTCAGGAGGCAGGGAAGCTGCTAAGGCAGCTAAATGCTTATGTAGAGTGTCTAGTGGCCCAAGATACCTCTGATCAAACAGCTCATGTAAAGACGAGCGAGGTGAGTCAGTGGAAAGCCAAATATCAAGGAGTGCTGTTTTCCCTAGGGCTTCAACTTGCAAAGTTAGATGACGAAGAGTTTCAAAAGTTTCTCCGCTCGGATGCTTCTTTAGAAGAGATCTCCTTTTTTCTAGAAGAGCTGAGAGAACATGCTCAAATCAAAGGCAGCCAAGAGCAAGAAGAGTTGGTTCAAGGTTTGATTAGTGATGGGTACCACAGTTTTTGGTCTCTCTATCAGACGATTACAGGAAAGATCCAGGTAGGAGAAAAAAACCTGTCCATTGGCCAGGCAGAAAACCTTCTCACAGATCCAGATAAAGAGGTGAGAGAGCAAGCATTTGATGACTGGAACAAGGCTTGGGTAAAAGAGGTGGATCTACTAGCGCAGTTGCTCAATCACATTGCTGGTTTCCGATTGGGGGTCTACGAGATGAGAGGGTGGTCCGATCCTCTTTTTGAGCCCCTTTTTCTCAACCGGATGCGCAAAGAAACTCTCGATGCGATGTGGAAAGAGGTGATCAGGACAAAACCTATTTTGCTCAAATATCTTGCCCACAAAGCGAAGCTGCTTGGAGTCGAAAAGCTCTCATGGGTCGATGTGGAAGCGCCCCTTTATCAAACGGAAGAGGTGCCATATAGTGAAGCCTGCCGCACGATTCTCGAGCAGTTCCATCGGTTTCACCCGCGCAAAGCTGCCTTTGCAAAAATGGCGCTTGAAAAGAGGTGGGTAGAGGCTGAAGACCGAGCTGGAAAAGCCGCGGGTGGATTTTGCGTGATGTTTCCCAAGTCAAAAGAAAGCCGCATCTTCATGACCTATACTGGGACTGCTTCTAACGTAGCTACACTTGCTCATGAGCTTGGCCATGCCTATCATAACGAATGTCTCAAAGATTTGCCTTATTTTGCGCAGCTTGCTCAGATGAATGTCGCGGAAACTGCTTCTACATTTGGAGAGATGGTGGTGATCGATCAAGCAATTGAGCAGGCCAAGTCTTCACAAGAGAAGCAGCAGCTCCTCGATGATAAGTTGCAAAGGAGCGTGGCCTACTTTTGCAATCTCCATGCTAGGCTCCTTTTTGAAGAGGCTTTTTATCAGGAGCGGAAGAAAGGGTTTGTTTCTGCAGAGCGTCTATGTAGACTTATGGAAGAGGCGCAGAAAGAAGCGTATGGTGATTCTCTCTCATCCTATTTCCCCCATTTCTGGGCTGCGAAACTTCATTTTTACTATACCTATTTCCCTTTCTACAATTTCCCCTATACATTTGGGTATCTACTCAGCAACGGGCTGTATGCGCGAGCCAAGGGGGGAGATTTCTCTAACCAGTTTGATGCTTTCTTAGGCGATACGGCCTTGATGTCTGTAGAGGACTTGGCAAGCAAGCATCTTCAAGTTGATTTAACAAAGCCCGACTTTTGGAAAGAGTCTTTAGATGTGATTGAAAAGGACGTCGAGTTGTTTTGCCAAATTGGCGACTAGTTTATTCTTCAAGCACTTTGAAGTCGCGGATCTGGAGCTGGATGCTCGCCTTATTGAGGAAGACGTTGATTTGGGGTGTGAAAGCAATTCTAAGCGTGAGGTTTTTCTTTAAAAGCATGTTGCGCCGATCAGCCATGTTGAAACCGATACCTTCAAGCATCCGATCGTCTTGCTCTAGATAAAACTTGAGGTGGGTTTTGCCGACCACTTTTGGAGGCCAAGACTGGCGGGCATCTGCATAGAAAACGGGCGGGGGGTTCTCGTTCCCAAAGGGCTCTAGGAGGCTGAACGACTCCATGAAATCAAAGGTGAGCTCGCCAAAATCGATCTTTGCATCCAGCTGCAGCTTTGATTGGATGTCTTGATCCCCGAGCTGTCCGTCGGTGATTGCAAGGAAGTTCTTCTTAAACTCTTCAATCTTCTCTTTTTGGATGGTAAGGCCGGCAGCGTAGTCATGTCCTCCAAAGTTTTCAAGTAAGGCTCTGTTTTTACGAAGCATCGGAAGCAAGGGAAACTCTGGGATGGTGCGGATCGACCCTTTTCCAAGCCCACTATCGATCGCAATAATGATGGTTGGCCTGTTGTACTGCTTTGCGATTCGAGCTGTAATGATGGGAATGATGCCTGGATGCCATTTTTCGGAATAGAGGAGGATCCCTCGATGGTTGAAAAGTGCTGGGTGGGTATCGATGTATTCTTCGATGTCTTCTGAATCACGCCGCTCAATTCGCTGCCGTTCGATATTGTTGAGGTCGAGCTCTTTCGCCAGAATCTCTGCAGAGTAGGGGTCTTTGATCAGGAGGAGTTCAACTCCTTTATTGGGATCGGCGATCCTGCCAAGGCTATTGAGCCTGGGTGCTACTTTAGATGCGATGTCAAGGGGGGTTACATTGGGAGTGTCTACCTCACAGACGCTAAAGAGCTTTGCCAGTCCAATTCGTTTTGCCAGGTGCATTTGCCTTAAGCCGTAGCGGACGAGGATCCGGTTCTCTCCGAGGAGAGAGCCCATATCGGCGATCGTTCCAAGAGCCACAAGATCGAGATACCGCTTCAGGTCGATCTTGCTGGGGCTCATTTCTCCGCTTGTGATGAGGGTATTGGTGATCCCATGTGCGAGTTTGAAGGCGACGCCCACTCCAGTAAGGTCCCGGTTGGGATAGGTGCTTCCTTTTAGTTTGGGGTTGAGAGTCGCAACGCAGTGGGGGAGTTGGTCGGTTGGCTCGTGGTGATCTGTGATAATGACATCCACTTTCTTTTTAACCGCTTCTTCGATCTCTTCTGCTGCAGTAATGCCGCAATCGACGGTGATCAAGAGCGTGCATCCATTTTTGACAGCATAGTGGAGTGCATCGAGCATCAGACTTTGATTTAGGGAAGTGCGGTTGGGGATGTAGGCTAGGGTTTTGCAGTCGATATAGTTGAGAAATTCTGTAAGGAGCGTTGCTCCCGTGATGCCATCGACATCGTTGTCACCATAAATGAGAACGGTTTCTCCACGGCTTTTGGCCTCAAGGACCCTTTGTACGGCCTTTTCCATTTCTGGAAATAGGTTTGGATCGAGAAGGTTAGGCAGTTTTGCGTAGAGGTAGTCATGGATCTGATCAAAGTTATCAAATCCACGCGAGACAAGCACTTGAGCGGTAACCTCATGGATACTCAGCTCATCAATGATCTTTTTGTTCCAATCAAGATCTATCTGCGGATATATCCATAGAGACTCATTTTCCTTTGTCGATGTGTTGGACATGGATCACTATACCTTGAGAACAATACCTGGTGTCGCGGGAAGGGAGGGGGCAATTGATTCGTAGTTGTTTCCCTAGCCGTTTGTATCCCGAAGTTCTTTCCACGTATGGGTCCTCTTCTCTGTTTAAAAACTGTTTACCGCGCCAACTGAGCAACCTGTTTCTGCTTCTGCTTTTGCCGCGACTCGAAGAAATAGAGCATGGGCGCAGCGATAAACAAAGAAGAAAGGGTTCCAAACACAACACCAATCATCATGACAAGTGAGAACGCAAAAATCGTGCTTCCTCCAAGGAATACGAGGGGAAGTAAGACTAAGAATGTGGTCATCGAGGTCATGATAGTACGGCTTAAGGTTACATTTAACGCATGATGGATTACCTCCATAAAGCCCGCTTTGCGCATTAAACGCAAGTCTTCTCGGATCCGGTCAAAAACAATGATCGTATCATTGAGTGAGTAGCCCACAATGGTCATGAGGGCTGCAACTGTATTGAGATCGATCTGCATGGGAAGGCCAAGCGCGTTAAGAAGAGCGATGCAGGCAAGGGTGATTCCAATATCATGCGCGAGGCATAACGTGGCAGAGGCTGCGTAAGTAACTTCAAATCGAAAACTAATGTAGACAAGGATGCAAAGGATTGCAATACCAAGCCCAATGAGAGCGCCATTGCGCATCGAATTGGAGAGCTGGCCGCTGATCTCGCTCCAATGTTGATCAAGAGAGACTAAACTGTCGGCAGAAAGGGCTACTCCTCCTTTCTCAAGGCTGTCGACTACCCATTGAATTCTTGGGTTTGTTTCATACGAATAGGTGGGATGAGCCAGTTCTATCTGCTGAGCCATTCCGTAAAAAGGCTTCCCTTCTTGTTGCAAGTTTTTGCTCAAGAAGAGGCGGATATGGTGGTTAGGTGTGAGCTGTCTCACCTGGAAATCTTGGGCAGAGGCGCCATTTGCAATCAATGCTTTTTCGATTTCTGCTCGATAGGGGTAATCGGACTTGGGCTTGAGCTCCATATTCAGTGAGTAGCCACCTGTAAAATCCATTCCCATGATCGAATGTCTTTTTTCGAAAAAGGTGTACCCGCCTGCAAGGAGAAGGATCGCAGAGGCTGCAAATGCAATTTTCGAATATTTAAGGAAAGGGAATTTAACCGCATTGATCAGCTTCGCCATGTTGAGCTTGGTGTGTTTTGGGTTTTGGACCCATCCCGAGAAGAAGAAGCGGGTCATAAACAAAGCGGTGAACATCGAAGAAGCGATACCCACAATCAATGTAACGGCAAATCCTTTAATAGGGCCCGAATCAAATTGTAGAAGGATCAGGGCAGCGATAATGGTGGTGACATTAGAGTCGAGTATTGCAGAGAATGCCTTTTTATATCCTGCGTGTATCGAAGGAGCAAGCCTTCCACAGATAGCAAATTCCTCTCGGATTCTCTCAAATACGAGGACGTTGGCATCGACAGCCATTCCGAGAGTCAAAATGGCTCCTGCAATCGAGGCCAAGGTAAGTGTGGCTCCTAGATTCTGGAGGATGGCCCACATCAAAAGGAGATTGCAGAGGACAGCAAACGAGGCAACGAGTCCGCTAAATCGGTAGTAGGCGATCATACAGAGGACAACAAGGACAAGGGCAATGCCAGTTGCCATGATTCCGAAATTTCTCTCTTTAGCTCCGAGGTCGGGGCTCACATTTTTCTCAGAGAGGATTCGAGGTGTGAAAGAGAGAGATCCGGCTTTTAGGTCGGCCTCGAGTTGGTTGACTTCTCGCTGTGTAAAAGAGCCTTCAATCTGTCCGCCATCGCGTACTGGGTAGCTAAGCGTTGGAGCTGTGATCACTGTTCCATTGAGAAGAACCGCCATGCGCCAACCAGCATTACTTGAGTAGGTGGCATTGGGCGTTCCAGCAATTTTGTCTTTTGAAAATTGGGAAGTCCAGGCGTAGAGGTCTTCACGAGGGTTGATCTTTTCTCCAGAGTTGAGAGATTCTTTTCCCTTAATTTCAAAGTGGAGGAAGTTTCCTTTGTTTTGATCGTAGCCCGCCTGCACATTTTTCAAGTTGGCGCCTTCTACGGCAAAGTTGCGGAAGACGATGAGAAGAGGATGGGTTTTCCCTTGCCACTCGGTGAAGTCATCGCCACGGAGAACGGCGATTTCAGAGAGTGCATCATTGAACAGGTTGGTTTTATTTGGTGCGAAGGGGCTTCCAAGTCGAAGACCATTTTCGTAAAGGGTGCGCGCTGCTTCGCTGCGAGGATGGATGATTTCAGGGTTTGTGCTATCGCCATGCATGTGTCGCCAAGCGATCTGGTTGATCTCTTCTGGTGACTTTCTCCCTGTAACAACAGCTTCGTTCCATACGTCTTGCATGAATTGGTTCGAAGCTGCAGCTAGTGATGGATTGGCCTCGTTGAACTTCTCATTGACGATGTGGAAATACATAGATGAGGCCTTGATCAAATCACTAGCCGAGAGTTCTTGAGAACCAGGGAAATCAAGGGTGATTAGGTTGCCTTCTCTGCGGATACTTACATCGGAGACACCCATTTTATTCACTCTATTGTAGAGTTCATCGACGCCTTGCTTGACTTCCTGATCACCACTGACAAGGTTCCCAGATTGGTCGTGAAGAGCGATTTGAACGGTCTTTCCGCCCGAGAGGTCGAGGCCCCAGCGAAGAATTTTCCGATCGTCACCACGGAAATATTTCTTGCAGCTTAGGCTCAAGTTGTTCCAGATCATGTTTTTGTTTGGCCTTGGAACATCTAGTGGGGAGGTGCCACCTAGCTTTAGCTGTGCTGCGTGGTAGTCATCTCGCCACTTTAGGAGATCTTCGTGAACTTCATTATCAATCCCATTTTGAACGAGGAGTCGTTGCTGCCCATTGCTAAACTCAAGGTGGGCATATCGCTTTGAACCATAAGCTTTAAAGTTTTCTCTTGTTGCTTTCACAACGGGGAGAAAAAAGTCTTCTGCTTCAAAGATGAAGTCATTCAAAAATGTTGGGTTCGTGGTAAGGGTAGTTCCAGGGTATCCAAACAGGCCGTTTTGCTGTAGGAGCATCTTGAGGCTTTTGAAGTCAGCAAAAAAGAGCTCGGAGTCTTGAGAATTAGGGGAGGCTTTGATTTTTTGCAGGATTCTATCGAGTCCCTTTGCAATGACGTAAATGGAGCTGTTGTGAAGACCGTTTGTTTCTTTTTGCTTGCTTAAGGGAACGTGGATGAGGAGGCCAAGTTTTTTCTCATGTTCGGGGAGATTTGCGAAAGTGGCATCATCCCAAACGGGGAAAACATCTCTTTGTAGATCGGGGTGTTTTGGGTGCCAGTTTGCTAAGAGGGTCTCTTGGATTTCAGCTGCGCGAGCCTCAGCAATTGGTGGTAGATGGAAGAGTAAAAAGCTTTCGCTTCCTTCGAGCTCATTGAGCTTCACAAAGAAAGCGCCACTCTTATTTGCAATCTGTTCGCCGCTAGTGCGCGAAGTATAGGCAATTTCATTGTAGAGGAACTGGTCAGTACTTTTTCCGCTTAAAGTGTCCACATCTGAGTAGAGTTTTAGCTCGATGGATTCGCTGTCCCAGTCGATCACCATTGATTCAATAAAAGGATTTCTCCCTTCGAAAGAGATCACTTGCTTATCTGAGTCGCCTGTATTGTAAAAAGTCTTTTCGAGCTCTTGAGCTAGGCCCACAGATTTGCAAGGGGTTTTCCCTGCGGCGAAAGCGGATTTGTGTTTTTTGATAAGAAGAGTCGCGTCGGATAGGCTTTTCTCCTGAGTAATAAGTTGCTCTAGGCGTTGTTTTTTCGCTGTTTCTAAAAATTCTCCGTTCGCCTGGAGGGTGCTCGCTTCTGATTGGAGCTCTATCCTATCTAGCTTTGTCTGATCTTTCGATTGCTCTAGTATTTGTGAAAACTGATCAACCAGTTCAGATTTGTTTGCTGACTCTACTTGAGAAAACGATGCAAAATAGCGTCTTGTTACATCGCTGGTCTCTCCGAAAGCCTTGGAGAAGGAGAGCAAGTTCTGAGCGAGTAGGACGCATTGCTCTAATCTTTCAGGGGTATTTTGCATAGAGAGCACGGCTAGGAGGCGTTGTCCATTCTCTCTTGGTCCGCCTATGCTTAAGCCTAGCTGCTCAGCGCGATCAAAAATGAGCGATTTGTAAAGAGGGGTGGGCATCCCATTTTCATCCCATTTTTTTGAAAACTGGAAGTATTGATCTTTTTGGTCTTCTGAAAAATGGATGGGAATTTTTCTTTGCACGCTCACAGTGCTGGACGAAAGCTCTGCCGACTCTATAAGAGATAGTTGGCTTGGGACAAAAGGGATGAGTGAGCCGGCGCGGTTGAGGCTTGAGCGAAATCGGTCAGCCTCTTGTTTGTTTTTGAAGGTAAGCGATAAATATTGAGGGTGCTCTTTGTCAAAAAGGATTGATTGGGGCTTGATGTTTAGGAGTTTGCAGAAAGAGGAGAGCCAGCTTTGCGCCTCGCCCTCAAGCTGATTGACTCTTTGAATGATATCGGTCGAAATTTGAGCAGCCTGCATCTGATCAATCGGCTTTTTAAGCGGCTTTGAGTAGAAGAAGACTGTGGGGAGAATGTTATATATTGTAAGAAGGGCAACTCCAATGAGGAGGAGTTTGTGCCAACGCTTTCTTTTTTCCATGAAATTCCTAGTAAATATAGATATCCTTAGTGGAGCAATCGTATCGTATCGAGTGCAAATTGTCTACTCAAAAATTTCCTTAAGAAAAGCTAAAAAAGTAGAGTTTTTTTGTAAACTGAAGTGTTGACGGTCCACTGGGTAACTCCACTGATTGTGCCGATCGACATTTGCACGCGGTCCTCATCGAGGCTTGGAACGGAGAGGGGAAGCAGGGAGATGGTAAGCCCGTGAGGGTCGAGGTTATGGCGGAGTTCCATATCTATCTTTAGGTAAAGATTTTCTCTCTTCTAACATATCAATAATGTATGCTAACTCTTTGTCCAATATTCCCTCTTTTTTGTGGTCTAAATCAGCGAGGTGTTGTATTTGCCAGATAGCATACCAATACTCTCCTGCATCCTTCGGATTGCCATTGAAGAGAGATTCCTTTTTTTCACAGCTCTCTATCTTTTTCCATGCAAATGCATAGAGATCTTTGTATGTCTGAGATCCTTGGAAGTATTGTTTAATTATCTTCTTTAGTTCTTCTTTTTCTTTTTTCATTCTTTTAAGTAGAAGGGTTTATTTTTGTAATAGTCAGAAGGCAAGTCTCTTTTCCGAATGTCGATATGAGGTTTACCTCCTCGGTGAGTTGGATCCTTATGTAAGTTAAAAGTTCTTTTCGTTCTTATACCCGTGTTTGCTACCAAATCTTTGATTTAGCGCGACAGATTTAGACGAGATTTTTCAGATTTTTTTGAGCAGATATCTGAAGATATCTGCGATGAAAAAGATGGAAAAGATCGACTAA
>Ga0180438_10002253_pt1 | contig 32156 bp, 23 predicted proteins | sample SS_ome_12_FD_132455 | JGI IMG/M metagenome (GOLD analysis project Ga0180438, IMG submission 132455) | Hypersaline lake sediment archaeal communities from the Salton Sea, California, USA - SS_3_D_2 metaG | ecosystem: Environmental > Aquatic > Non-marine Saline and Alkaline > Hypersaline >... | reverse complement strand
CCATTCTCCCACCGGCCTTAAGCCATCATCGTTGTAATGATAAAGATCGGGAGCACCAATGGTATGGAACATTTCATGACAGAGAACGCCCACATACACAAGGGTTTGCAATTGTAAATTGTATTCCCATACCCTGATTCCATGAATGTACGCTTCCTGGGAATACAGCGCCCACATGTGAGGCCATAACAAATCAGCCCACGCATCGGGTGATCCTTGGACGACAAAACACACGTTGTCCACATACCCGTCGTTATCGGCGTCGAGATCCAGTGATTCGGGTACTTGCGACCCGATGGCAGCGATGGCATTCTTTATCAACGTATGTTCTCTATCCCTTAATTGCCTGTTGCTCTGATAACCGCCTGGATTGACGAGTGCATGATAGGGTTGATAATAGCTGCGGGGGTAGGTGTCCTCATACGACACCACCATCATCGTGGGGACAGGGTAAAACGTCGACTGGACGGTGAGCTGGTTGTAACTGACTTCTCTGTAATAACGAATCATGGAATTTGCGTCGGGCGATATATTGTTGAACATATTCTCATAATTCGAAATGGGCTCACCGAACTCATCTTCACCGTTGAATCGAATAAAAACGACCACATTGTTAAGGGTGCCCGTATTGGGGGCAAAGGTCATTTCTTCATAACTCCGGTACGGCGTCAGGAATGCGTCTCTTCTCCGCAGGTATTCCTCTTGGGATATCCTGAGAAATTTCCGTAAGCCAAGTTTTTCTGGATCGACCCTGCTCACGATATGCTTCGACGGTGCGAGTGCACCGCCGACTTCTTTCGCGTAAACAAAATATCCGGTTCGAGGATCTCGAACAATCGTATAACCGTCGGCATCGTGAAGCCAATGATAAAATTCATCTCCACTGGCGAAACAGCGGACGATTTCGCCATCGGGCTGAACAATAATCTGTGGTACTCGGACCAAATAGGCCCCGTATAGAAATGTCGATGTTATGAAGGATATCACATGAATATAGAATAGGATGTGATTCATCGCGTCATGTCCTTAAAAAGCTGATTTTTCGGCCGTTCATCGGAAGGTATCCTTTTTATTTGAGCAGCAGCCCCTTTCTCACCAAGGTATACGCACCGGCTTCTAGCCGAAAATAATAGACCCCGGAAGAAACCATACCTCCCCGACTATTCCTGCCACCCCATACGACGTTGTAACGACCGGCATCTTCTACCTGGTCGACGAGAATCGCCACCTCGTTCCCCAATACATCGTATACCGTTACCATCACGCGGGATGGCTCCGGTATCTCATAACGCAAGGCCGTTGTTATGTTGAAAGGATTGGGCGCAATCGGATGAAAATAAAACGATGTCGGTCTATCGAAGGCGTTGTCGTCCGTCTCGGGCCATTGAACGGGCATGGATTCAAGATCGAATAAATACCCCGTTTCGCTCATGCCCGTCGCCGAACCCAGGGTTATTTGACTTCCATCTGTTCGGGAATTCACCCGGAAACGGATGGTCGCAACACACCCACTGCCCGATACGCCTCCCTCATCATTTATTCGCGTGACCGCTATCCCCAGTTTGCCAGCCTCCGCGTTGTCGCGATGGAAGAAAAGAGAGCCTTTGCCGAAAAAATCAGCCTTCTCAACAGACAGGACGGTCATCCCGTCGGGAGGATAGCAAAATTCAACGCCGACACCCAGGAGACCTGTCACATCCTCCAACTCGATGTTCATGTGGAAAATGCGTTCTTCTGCTTCTTCGATGATACGGCCTTTTATCGATCCCCTTTCCTGGGCGACGACGGGGAGAGATGGTATACGTTTATCCATTTCGTGCCGCCGGTTCCAATTCAGGCCGATAACCAGGACGTCGTTCTGATTCACCACACTGTCTCCGTTGGCATCGGCAAAGGTGGCCCGTATGTCGCCGGGCCAGGGGCGACAGCGCTGGGGCTCCCAGGCCGTGGGATTTGCATATTCCGAACGCGGATACCCCGTCCGGTTCCAGCACAACCCGATGGGCAGCATATCGTTCTGATTGACGATTCCATCGTCATTCGTATCCCCGGGCCACACCGTCACTTTGGCCTCGATATCCACAGACAGGCTCCTGGTGACGAGGGTAATCGGGTTCAGGATAGAGTCGCTGGCCGTGACGGACGACAACGTAAACGTGATGGTCGTATCGGGCGTACTATGCACGGTCCTGAATTTGACCCGGAACAGTCGGCCCCATCCACTCCGTGTCCGTCCGTCTGTTCGTGTGGCTGCAAGACGAAGACTGTCTCCTGCCAGAGCGTCTTCCGGCGTATGCAGAAAAATAACGTCGTCAGGGTCTCCAAGAAACTCACCCAACTCGACATTCTCATCCAATGGCAGGACTAGTTGTGTTCGCTGCGTGTCGTAATGGATGGCAAATGCCACACCGTAAAGGGTGTTCACAGGCTGAGTGGAATCGCCCACAAAAACATCCACCCAGAATGCATCGCCTGCGTTCTGCGGGGATACGGTGACAGGGTAGATGGGCGCGGGCACGTTGTAATAAAGAGGCACGAATTCCGCTCCTGCATGCGTCCCCGAACTCTCGATGATAGAGATCGGTTTGCTGCTTTCCACACGATAAACATCGAACGTCGTCTGCCAAGTCGTGTGCTGGAATGCATTCAGCATAGCATCCAGCACCACCGTGGAATCACTCGTCTTCTTCATCACGACACGGGTTTCATTCTCATAGGCCAGAAAATCAAGACGGCCTTTGATACACGGAACAAAAAACTTTTCACCTATACCCCTCCCCTCAGTATCCTGGGCGAGCATCAGATGATGATAGACATTGACGGTCTCAAAATAAGGCATCGAGCATACGGATACGTCCTTGTCACTCGTTACTTTCAGATATTTTTTATATACACTCGGCTCGTTGTGGATCTCGCCCTCGTCCAGTGTCCCTGCCCAGATCGGATTCCCAGAAAGCTCCCGAATTTCAACCTGCGTGTCGTTGTGATAGGCAATTACCTGGATATCCTCTCCGTGAAGATCGCCCTCCCAATCGATAAAACCTCCACTGTAGACGTAGAATATCCTCCCGGAATATGTATTGTTGGAAGCGGGAATAAAATACCCAGTATCCACATAGCTCTGAGCAGATACCGGCTTGGTCGCTTCGATTTTCAGGAACCGCTCGGATGTCGTCTCCTGGAATGCTGTGTATTCACCATCGTGCAATGTGCCCGACCAGATAATCTCTCCTGTATCTAGATCGCTCAGGATTACATCCGTATCGTCCTGGTAGGCCCAAAGAATGAAATAAGCCCTATCACCCCAGCGTTCGATGTTGACGTCGGGATTAAACGTTAAAAGCTTCGTGCTCAGGGGGCGGCTGTTCTCATCCAGGGCAAAATAACCCACCGTGGAATCATGAACAGGGTCTCCGATGAGCACGGCGTATTTCTTCGTTCCGGATATTCTGTACACGCCTTCGCCCAAATCCAGGAATTGAACACTGTCCTCCTGTAGAACACCTTGCCAGAGAACCGCTCCCGTCTCGTCGTTCACCACGATCTCTGTATCATTAAAATAGGAGAACAGGTACAGCTCTTTGAACGTGTACACATAGGAAGCGTAATCATGGGCTTGCAGCAATCTGTGAGATGACGATGCAAATCGGCTAGCGTCCTGGGAATGTTGTCCGGCGTACATCGGAAAAACGGTTTTAGACGACCGGCTTAGAATGGATCGATCCGTCACGCCCATGTCCTGGGGAATCTGCCCGTGGATAGAGACATGGCATACCAGGAGCAACGCGCTAAAATAAAAACATCGTCGTAGAGTGCTCATTCGGAACCGTTCCATCTTGGATATTCTCGGTTCAAATTCATGCATCGTGAGTCTATTTCAACAAGACACCCTTTCTCACACAGGAGAAAGAGCCGGCTTTGATTCGAAAATAATAAATCCCCGAAGGGACAGTCTGGCCCGATGCATCTCGGCCATGCCAAACAACTTCATACGTTCCAGCCTCAAGCTCTCGGTTCACCAACGTCGTGACTTCGGCACCCCGCACATCGTACACGCGTAATAGGACAAGCATCGTTTGAGGCAGCTCTAACCGGAGTGTCGTCATCGGATTAAAAGGATTCGGGAAATTCTGAGAGAGGGAAAACGTTTCGGGTATGGCGTGGGCGCTGACGGGGCCGTTCGGCACATCAAAGGATAGTATGCGGCCCGACATATCCATCCCCATCACCCTGCCGATTCCGATCATGGAGATCGCACGATCCGACTCGGCACTCAGACTGATTCTGACCACCGAACCGCTGCCTGTCAAACCTCCCTGCGTGGATGTGCGACTGATGCCGATGGCCACGACACCCGATTCTTCATCGTTCCGATAATAAAACAAAGGAGCCCCCTTCATGGACGCACCCACCTCGACAGACAGAACGCGACTCTCCTTGGGTGGGTATAGGAATCGAATGCCCATACCCAGTATATGCTGGACATCGGTCACATGCAGGTCCACATCCCAGGTCGTTTCGGACGGGTGTTCTGAAACAAGGGTTTGTATCATCCCCCCCTTTCCCGGAGGGAACGTATGGATTTGTGAACGCTTTTCCATACCGGGCGTTTTATGCCAGTTCGCTCCAATCACCAGAACATCCCCTTCATCGACCGTGCCGTCCCCGTAGGCATCGGCATACGTGTAGCGTGCATCCTCTGGCCATCGCCGGCACGGCTGCGCCTCCCAGGAGACCAGATCGGCATGTTCGCGAGGAAATCCCGTTTTCCCCCACGAAAGCCCTAAGGGCAGCATGTCGGCCTGATCGACGATGCCGTCATTATTCGTATCACCCGGCCAGACGTTGATATAACCGATGATACTGAGAGTAAAATCGACAGGCGTGAGGGATACCGGATTCCAATCAGGATCTACGGCAACGGGATCGAGTATGCGTAATACAAGGGTCGTATCGGGCGTGTCTTCGTGGACTTGAAATTTTACCCTGAGGATCGTGCCCCATCCACTCACCGATGTACCGGGCACGATGCGGGTGACTGCGGTGAAAAGCGTATCCCCTGAAATGTTCGGTGGTAAGACACGCACCTCGGCCTGGTCTCCTATAAAATCCCCGGGAATCACGTTCACGTCCGTCGGTGAGACGATACGCAAGTAGTCCGAATCGAACCAAAGGGCCAGTGCGACTCCGTAGAGTCTGTTCACGGGATTATCTATATCCCCCACCACGATATCAACCCAGAATTCGTCGGCCGCATACTGGGGCGTGGCCGTAGAAGGATAGATCGGCACAGGCTGCGATGTGTCCAAGGGTGCCGTGTAGAAATTAAAATGCTCCCCTTGTCCCGAATCAGGATCGGACACCACCACGTCGACCCTTCTCAACGAGCCGTCCTTATCAGTATTCGCGGTCGTATACGTGAACTCCCAGAGGGTCGTAAAAATGCTACCGATCTGATCGATAATCTCATTAAAATCTGCGCTATAGATATTCAGCCAGACACCTCCTGTCTCCTGCGCCAAATACCTGACATCATTGTTGGGATTCATCTCCATCCAGTACGGTGAAACGGCAAAAAGTGCCGTGCTGTTTGAATTCAACGAATCCACAACTTCTGACATTACATACTTCGAATCGCAATCGCTGGATCCATCGCCACGATAGTGCGAACGGTTGTCGGTAATCAGAATCAAAACGCGTCTCTCGCCGGGTAAAAAATCCATTCGATTCGCGGCCATCACCGCATCCAGCGCGGCTTCCAGATTATCGCCCCCGCCTCTGTGTTGCAATTCGTCGATGGCCGCTTGGAAATCCGAAATTTTCTCCGTGAGAGGAAGGCGAATCGTAACATCATCCTTAAACGTGACCAGGCCAAACCTCGCCGAGAAACCAGCGGTCATCACTTCACTGACAAAGTGACTGGCCTGACTCTTCATTCCGGCGATCTCCTCGCGCATGCTGCCTGTATCGTCGAACACAAAGATAATTCCCACTTTCGTCCCCGAACTCGCCGTGCTGCTTAAACCGGTAATCACCTGCGTGATTCCATCCTCGGATACGCTGAATTGTTCTGCGGTCAGTGATCCGTCCTGGCCTCGGTGTGTTTGGATGGAGACATACGCTTTGATTTCGGGAAAAGCCTCTTCCGTCTCCGGCCCCACGTTGATGACCGACACAAATCCGTTTGTTCTCATCGGTAACCGATGAATGCTGCTCTGTACGCGCACCTGATCTTGCCCGTACGCAAACATGCTGTATAAAACACAGAAAACAAAGAGTGATACGATCTCTCTGGTGAGTGTCCGTCCCGCCGCCTTCATATGAATATCACTCCTTCGATACGTCGATGATCATATACTGTGGATTTGATAGACATTCCGTCATGAATAGATTTGAACTCGAATCTTATCCCCATCGAATGCCTCTTGAATCAGAATCGAATGGGTACATAGGCACATCTTCACCGAAAGGTTTTATAGATGGAAGTCCGATGGATAGGACGCACCGCATACGGTCTGCGATTCCAGTCGCAGGGCCCGCCTTCTCGATACCGGCCGATGATGGGAAAATTTGTTTCTGCCATGGCTGCCCCCTTATCTCTTAGGGACGTAGACCGTGTCGGCCATCACTTTGTAGACATGGACCACATCGTACCCGGCCGGAGGAGGCGGCTCGTACTCCAATTGAACATCGCTGTATCCCCACATCTCCAGCGTAATCCCCAGCGAATCGCGTTCGACCCAGGCCTTGAGCGGCCATCCTTTGTAATTCCGGTTCAGCCCACGGATAAAGGAGGCCAAAATGGCATGCTCGGCCTTTCTGAAGGATTGCTGCTCCAGAATGTCGGGCGTTCTCGAATGTTCTACCGTGAGCCGAAAGTTGGCTTGAAATTTCCACTTATCCATCTCATTCTGAAGGTGCTCACTGGGCTCATCGATGAAATATATCTCTTCGCTGGGAAAAACCTTAATCAAGTCCCCCCGTGTGAATCCGTTGTTATTCGCATCGATTATTTCTATCTTGGTGATCGTATCCTCGGTGATATAAAACTCATCGACAAAAAGGTGTATTAAAGCGGGATCGGTTAACACGGCTACCCACTGCGTCCTCTGCTCGACGACATAGCCCAAGTCTGATGTTTGAGCCCAGAGCTGAGCGCATACCATACACACGACTGCGCAAAACCATTTCATAGTGTGACTCCTGTCCATGGCTTTCAAAGTCATTCAAGTAATCGCTGATATTCTTCAAAATAACGACGTGTCTCTTCTGGATTCCCACTCCTTTTGAAGGCAAGAATCAACTGTTGGCATAACCATCGCCTCTCTGTGTCGGTCAGGTCAGCTCTTTCTTCCCATACGTCTGCACCGAGCCGAATCATCTCTCTGGGATCGTTCTGGCTGAGCCCGAGAAGTGCGAGCTTTATTTTACTGCTGAAATCCGAGGGAACGATAAGCCCCTGACGAAAATAACAATAGGCGGCAAAACGATTTTCATCCATCAGCTCTCTTCCATGATTGTAACATAGAAGACTGAATGTGTTGGAGAGCTCTCGGATATTCCCGACATGACTCAAAGTATCCTTGCCCAAAGCCCAAGGAAGTAGCCGTCGGATGGCCTGGTCGTTGAGACTTAGGTATTGATACTCGAAGAGAGCATACCGGCGCTCGGCTTCGACCCGACGCTTATCCTCTATAGATGGAAATTTTGAACACAGTTTCTCGTAGAGATCACCGGCCTCTTCATACTTCTTTTCGCTGATCCGTCTTCCGATCTCGATCTCAATTTCCATGGCCTCCTTATCTTCCCAAAAAAGCCATCCGTTGGAGCGGTATTTGAAATAGTCCAGATTCCGTCGCTTCGTTTCGTCTTCCGCATACACCAAGGCTTTCTCCACGATTCGCTTCACGTCACCAGGACGGGCAATGGCCTCGTATGCACGAATCTGAGAGACCAGAATATTAAACATGACATTCTTCAGCCTGGACATAGCTGCTGTGTCGGCTGCCGCTTCTGCATTCTGCAAGGGAATGGCCATGTATTTTTCAGCCTTCTGAAAATTGAGAAGCGCATAGGTAATCTCGTTTGATTGGAAATAATTCTGGCCCAGTTTCAAGTAGAGGGAATAGTCTTTTTCATTTTCGGGACTCAATCTCCGCAGCCGTTCTCCCAAAAGAATCGCACGCTCGTAATCCTCTTCCCTCCGATAGTGGTTCTCCAGCAGGCCATACACGGCGTTGATCGCCGTTCGGAAATTTTCATTCGAGATATCCCATCGAAGCGCCTCTTCAAAATACGGCTGCGCTTTGAGAAGGTATTGGATATCTTGAGATCTTCTGTATTGATTCCACAGTTTCCAGCCTTCTCCGAAGGCCTTCAGCGAGCGTTCCTTTTGGGGTTCTGAAGGCTCGATACGATGATCCGGTGCACGATCCAACCATTGACACACACTGTCGCTCACCACCCACGGCGGATTAGCAAGCCCTTCCAGATCAGTCCGGACGGATGGCTGCTGGGGATACGCCTCATATACCCCGAAGAAGAAGCTTACATAAACGACGGCGCGAATCCAAGAACACATCCCCACTTTCATCATGCCATCGCCTCATCGAAGCCGTCGAATGAATGCCTGCCAATCATTCAGGTACGCCCCCTCTCCCATTCGTTGATACGTCTCGGTGATCTTTTTACGCAGTTCTTCGCGTCTCTCCACGGACAGGTGACTCTCCCCGTCACGGTACTTCTGACCATACCATCGGGCCCACACCGAATCCTGTCGTGTATGAAAACAATCTTGCAAATATATATCCAAACGTTTAAAACCGGAACGAAAAAATTCATAGGCTATGATTTGATTTTCAGTATCATGGGAGAAAGCCTCCCGTTCCGTATAGGAGCGGTATTCATCGTTAAAATAACGGCAGAGCACTAGATTGTACGATCTTTTCATCACAAATCGGAGCAACTGATACATCTGGATCATCTCATCGGGTGTAAGTTGATCTTTCAGACTGTATGCTTTGAGCGCCCATTTCGATCCTACGGAACCATGATGCATCGTGAGTTTTACGAGTTCCAGACAGCACCGGGCCTGGACGTTGGAACGCAGGAGAGCACCCTGCAGGAAATAGGCCAAAGCCTGTTCTCGTTGATTGTGATTCACAGCTTCGATCCCCTGATTGAAGAGCATAGTCCCGTAATTGTCGAAATAATCCAGATAGATATCGTCCCGAGCCATCCCAGATGCATCCTTGGGTATGGCCTGTATGACGGATTGGAGTCTGCCGATACCGATATGCTCCGGAAGATACGCCTTGAGATACTCGGGATGATCCCGCAAATGCGTATATTCCATCAACGCCAGCTTGTAAGCCGTTTCCCAGGCCGCCTTCTGTGCCTTGTCCCGTGTCAGCCCGAGTACGACGTTGTACTTATAGGCGGCTTGGAGAAAATGGCTCTCACTCCGCAAGTTCTCTGCCTGGACAAACGTCTCTCTGGCCAGAATATCGCCGTTGGCCCAATCGATGGACTCCCGGTATTCGGACAGGAGTCGCTTATCGCTCTCTGAACGAGCGAATTTTTCCGCTTTTTGGATATAATGCAAAGCCGTCTGGGAATCTTGGAGTTTAACACTCGACAGGATGACACCCGAAAGATACCGGAATAGGGTAGACGAATCCACAACCGCTACACCAGCTCCTTCACGTAAATCGGGAGGCAGGAATTCAAACGCGCGCAATACATCATGGGCTTTGATCGTATATTCCCGAGCTTGTTGCCAATCCTGCGAGCCCATATAATACTCACCCAAACGGCCGTAAATTCTGTGGTTGCTTCGATCCATGCCCATCACATGCTTCAACAGCGCCTTTGCCCGGCTATCGTAGTCCGACGCATCGGCATCTCTGGTAGATACGGCAGCTGAGAGACGATAAATGTGAGCCAGGTCTACCATTAAACCGATGTCGAATGGATTCAGAGCATAAGCCTTTTCGTACATGTCTTGGATACGGTCCAAACGTTCCCTGTTCTCCTGGGCCATTCCTTGAAATGCGTAAGAGAGGCCTTCTGTTTCTACTATGCGACGGAACCCCTCCCTGACTTCCTCCGGTATGACGGACGCTTGCAGCCGAGATAAGAAATAACGGCTGTCCTTTGAGGAATCCTGCAAGGATAGGAGTGTTTGGACGTCTCGATAGATTTCAAACATCCGCCGGCCTTCGTCGGCTATTTGGTTCGCTATCTCTTCGTCTTCGATGGGCACAAAAAGACTGTCCGCCTTGAGTCGAGCTTCAACGGCCAGGGTACTGTCAACACCCGGCGGGCAGTGAAAAGTCCGTTGGGCCGGGATCGTCCTTTCCGTGGAGAGTGAACGGGGCGGGCCGCTGCTGACACAATGCAGGAAGAATATACAGCCCATGGGTAAGACAACCAAGAACGTTATCAGGTCACGGACAGTCTGAGAAAGCCAGCACGTCTTTTTTTCATTCATCATCGATGATCCACTTCTGCCACGACCATGAAACAACATGGAAAGCCGGGTCTATTCGACAGATTACAGAGTCCTTGAATACGCCTGCCACTCCTCGAACACATGCCTGTCTTCCGGTCTTTGGTACTGCTGATAGTAGAACTTTGTAATATCGTCACGAACTGCCTTACGTTGCTCGGGTGGCAGTCGTCTTTCCAGGACACGGTACATGTTCTCATAACGTTTTTCGGGCTCCGGATTCCCCTTGATCCGATAGTTCTCCCACACATAATCGTTTAGATGATGATAGCCCGACCGGAGGAATTCATAGGCCATGAGCTCCGTATGTGTGTCCAGGGAGGGAGTAATCCCCTCCAATATATAACGAAACTGCTCGTTAAAGTACTTCATCAACACATGATGGTTGGACCGTCTCGTCACGCGACGGAAAAGGACATGGAGTGTGGAGATATCCTCTCTGTCCAGCTGTCTCCGAAAGTAATATGTACGCAGAGCCCAGTACAAACCGATGAACCGGGCGTTCTGGTAAATCGTCGTCATCCGCAGGCATCCCTTGGCCTGTATGTTGGAGTGCAGGTTGGCGCATTCGGCGAATAGATCTTCGGCTCGACGTCTGTCTCCCTGTTCCGTCAAGGCTTTCTCGGCCTCGTTATAGAGCATCGTGGCAAGATCGTCAAAATAAACAATGAAGGCCGTATCCTGGGGGATGCCCAACGAGTCCTTGGGTATTTCACGGACAATATCTCTTAACCGGTCAATACCGGTACGTTCCGTTAAAGCCGATTCAGTATAGGCGCTGTCCGCCATCAGGTAGGCCATCTCGACCTTGGAAAGCCGCCATGACGTTTCCCAGTAGGCTCGCCTGGCAGAAAGCCGTGTTTCGGCCATGACTTCATGGTATTTTTCCGCTGCCTGGGTATAGGCGCCTTGTTCTTCAAGCTGCATCCCTTGTTCAAACGTTTCCCTGGCTGCGATGTGACCCGACGCCCATTGGATCCATCGGATGTATTCTTCCAACCGCCGGGTGTTCTCATCAGAAACGGCAAAATCCTTGGCATCCTCGAACGCCCGGAGAGCTTGTTGCGCGTCATACAACTTCGCATACGTGTCGCCTATCAGATACATGTATTTATAGAAGATTGCGCTATCGGCATAGGCATCGAATGACGCAGAAAAAGGATCACGGGGCAGAAAGGCGAAATCGTTGATCGTCCTGAACGCTCGTTGGAAATAGTCAATCGATTTTTCCAGATCTCCTGCGGCCCGATAGTTTAGTGCCAGGTTATAATAAATATCGTGTCCCCCCCTGTCCATGTCCAGCGCCCGGTTCAGCACATCCGAGGCCTTTACGAAATAGGCATCACCATCCTCGTCGATCAGCTCGTTTCGTTGTCCAAGTTGGGTGTACGTCCTGCCTAAATAGATGAGAAGATCGATGTCAAAGGGATTCTGTCCATACGCATCCTGTAAATAATCGTTTGCCTGGATGAGCGATTCCCATTTTTCATCGGATGCAATTTTAAACAGTCGCTCAATTCCCGAACTTTCCAGATTCTTCAACAGCTCATCTCGCAATTTCCCATCTATTCCCATATTCTGGATTCTGATTGTGAGTTGAGATATATTCCGGACGGTGTCCTGTTGCATCGTCAGGCTGTCCAATTTTAGGAATGCATGAAATCGTCGTACGCCTTTCTCCTTTGCTTCTAAGGCGTTACCTTCTTGTTCGGCCGGAACAAACAAGGTGCTGGCCTCTTCCAGAGCGACACTCACAACCGTGCTATCCACACCCCACGGATAATGGCGTCCGGTACCGGTGAATCCACGACTGGCACACGAAATCAGAAGGATCGTCGTTAATAGTAAACCCACGCAGAGAAGCTTGGTGGTAGTCGAGCGGATGGTGTGAGTCGGTTTTTGTATTATCATGATGGAAAATGCGATGAATGTGCGTGCTTCATCGTTCAGATGAGAATTGTCGGAATAGGGTGATAAATAGCCCGATAAAAAAGATGCCAAACATTTGGCAGATTTGAACACATGACGTTTTCCAGAAAATGTCGATATACTATGAACGGGCGAAGTTGTATCCTTCCTTTTTTAGTCTATGGGATTGCCACCGTTCCACCATGAGAGAAATATGTTCATGAACTCGTCGGTTTCTTTTCGTGTGGGTGAGGTTCTTGTGGAAAAGGCACCGACGATTTCTCCCGTTTCATCGCTTCGTGTAATGTTCCCGATCTCCAGATTATGGCTCCTTTCTGAAATCCCTTGATCGACGAGTTTGATGACATCGGCACCCTCAACGATACAAATAGCAAGCTCTCGCGTATCTTCGGTACACCGAAGATACATTTCGAATGATCGGTCTTTAATCGTAAAATCGACGACAGAGGTTAAGTCTCCGGACTCATACTCAAGAAACTCCCGTATGGTATAGGGATGCTGCACGGGATGCTTTCTCATCCATTCAATCAACGGGTTGATAATTTCCCTTCCCCGGTAATCGCTTTCGCCGTAACTCTTCAACGTGACGGGAATACCTCCACCTCTCTGCACTCTTTTCCCAGGACCGACCCCCGGCCCGATCCCCCCTCCACGTCCACCACCCGCTCCTCCCCCGGATCCCGGAGATGTTAATCGTGTCCCGTCCGCTCCTGTGATGCCGACGGTCTCACCTTCCGTTTTGAGTCCGGCGATACCCTCAAAAAAGTCTGTGTTCTCATCATCCCCTGTTAAAAAATCGTCCGTGCCCATAGCACCCGTGCCCGCTAGGAAATCGTCCAAATCCTCCATCAACTCGTCCAACCCTCCCCCACCCACATCTTCATCAAAAACCTCCATTTCCTGAAGAATCTCCCCGCTTATATCCATCTCCTGCAAGTCCTCAAAATGGAATGCCTCGGCGATTTCGGCTGCACTCAAGGACTCGAAATCCTTCAGAGCATCGACCTCGGTCTCGGGAACATCTGACCTTGGTGTTGGTGGTGGTGGCGGTTCGAACATTTCAAAGAATTCTTCGCCTAAGTTGATCTCGGCTCCCTGCTTATAATCGGGAAAGGGCACGTAGACGAGTAGCATATACGTGAGAAATAAAATAAAAAAGACAACATACCAGGTGATCCTCGTTTTGATATCGATCTCTTTTTTTAAGATCGCCAACAACCCGGTATGTTCAACAACGCTCGTCTGCATGAATCTAAATCCGCATTCTATTCATTTAGATCTATTAAAAAAGTGCCATACTCCTTCGGGCTATATTCTTGGGAATCTTATGACGGCTGCACAAATCCAGAACATCGACCGTGCTCTGGATGGGTGACATTTCCCGGGGCTTGATGATAACAGCGATATCCGATCCTTCAGTCTGCTGAATTCGACTCCTCAAAGTCGCGAGAGTGATCTCCAGTTTCCGGATTCCCGTGGCGGTGACTCTCTCCTGTCCCAATCGACGTATATAAAACGTGTCATTCTCATCGATTTCCACTTCGACAAATACTTTTGGCTTTTTTGTGGACAACTGGGTTGCTTTTACCTTTTTGGAGGGAAGGGAAAGAGCTCCCTTGATGTCAATATCACTGATGGTAATGAATCCGAAAAGTACGATCAAAACGATATCGATGAGTCGAATAATCATAATCCCTGCCTCCCCTCATTCAAATGTCGTATTCAGGCCGCTTTGCCGTTCCTTCAGCCTGACGATGAGACTTTTCTTCAACTGCATTTGCTCGCACAGATCGGCCACTTGCATCGTATACTTGATGGGTGCCTTGGCTTCCGAATATATTTTCACCCGGATGTCCCGTTTATAGAAACTCTTTTTATCCTTTAAGAAGAGATGAACGCCTTCAATCGTTTTCAGCAATTTTGTCTCATTCTCGACCAGGTAACCCCACTTGTTCTTTTCGTATGGGAACACGGCTATTGAAACTAAATTCTCCGTATCCGGTGTGGAAAGCCTCGTTTCTGAGGATACGGGTAAATGGACTCTACTGACTTCCTCTATCTGACTGATTGAGATGAATCCAAACAGCAATATAAGGACGACATCGATGAGACGAACGATAAGTCCGCTTTTACTCTTGATCATTGTCCTAAAACCTGAAATGATACGGATTTTCCCGCCAGGTCGGCCGCCTCGGCCTGAACGGCATTGAACCCGGCGTCACGTCCCAGCGTATACGTCATTTTCGCCAAACCGTCCTCGTCTGTGGGTATATCGACGGTAGACTCCCCATTGGGAAATGTTCCATTTCCCATGGTCACCTTGAACGTGACCTTACGACCGGGAATAGGACGGCTATCCTTATCGACAACTTCAACCACAAGGGGCTCAGACAGTGTTTCTCCCGAAGGGCCAGACTGGTTATTACCGCTCTTGATCCGGATGTCAGCCGATTTGAGTGCCCGTATCTCAACAGTGAAACGAACGGGCTTTACAGGAAGTGTTTCGTGAGAAGCTACGATCTGGCAGTTCCCGTCTTGTCGATCCGGCGTAAAGAAAACTTCTGCCCGTCCCGAATCGTCCGTAGGTACGGAGATTTGTTCTTTACCGTTCTCGAACGTCCCCTCCCTGCCGGATGCAGAGAAAACGATGGGCTCACCGGTAACTTTTTGTTTTTTACCGTCGGTAATGCGTCTAAGTTCGACAACCAGGGGTTTACCGGTCTTCTGGTGAAGGGATACCTTTTGTTTATCTCCCGATACGAGTGACAGTTCATATTGATGCTTTTTCTTGTTTTCTTCCATTTGATTCGAGGATTTTAGACCTGTAGGCTCTGCTCCGACCTCGGGAAGTACGGAAGGATTCTCCAAAGGAGAGCCTGTCTGAGATATATTTGACGTGGATGCAGACAGAGGCTGAATCTCGAGGATTCTCAGCCAGAATCGATCCGCCATCTCTGAGAGCCTGTTCAATATTTTATTGAAAAAACCACTGACTTCTGTGGCAAAGAAATTGAGTATCACGCTAATGACCAAGCCCATCAGCGTGGTGACCAAGGCAATGCCCATTCCCGATAGAATGGCCTGCTTGTCCATATCGCCCCGGAAAAATGTGATAAACATTCCCCAAACCGTCCCCAGCAGCCCCAACGCACCGGCCGTATCCGACCAGAACGTCATGCGATTCTGAAACGTCTTAAAATGCTGTTTTTGACCATCGTTAAACTTTTCGACCTCCCCCGTGAATCGGGCTGCATCGGGCGACGTCTTCAGCGTATGCAATAGCATGAGAAGCAGATTTGAGGCTGTACATTCGTATTGCTTGGCGAAATGCTCGATCTGCTCTCTCCGCTGATACTGGGAAAAATCAACTCGCCAGACGATCCGGGAGGTCTTCCAATCCAACAATAAACTCACGATTTTCTTAACGACCAACGTAATCCCGATTACAAACGTGGCAAATAACGGCCACCGAAACTCCTTGGCGTGTTTCGTCAACTCCCAGAAAGAACTGATTCCTCTGCTTTGAGTGGTTTGTATGTTTCCTGCATCGGAGACCGTCTGCTGAATCATGGCCATGCCTAAATCACTAAAAATCAGAAGACAAAGAATACAACAGAATAGATGAATCCATACCTTCTTCACCATAAGTTATCTCCCATCGAAACATTCCGTTTCATTCCAACCCTTTCTTTCATGGTCGAAGAGCTCAGGATTACTGAATTCACTCATTACGGATGATTCTTGACCATGTGTACATGTAAATCCAGGCTGTTGCCTGGAGAAACATCATGTGTGGGGTGTATTAACGGTTTCCAGCCCGATTTCCTAAACCGGAAATCGTACGTTCCCTGAAGAATACGATACGTGATGACACCTTCACCGTTCGTAGTACCGATGTGTCGATACGACGTACTACCATCGGCTTGCCTTGCTTCAATCTCAACATTCTCTATGGGGTACCGGGTTACGCTATCGGAGACGCTAATTTTTATCTCGACTTTTTCGATGGATCGATGGGATTGTGGAATTGTAGAGCCCTTCGCCGGTTCGGTAGGCAGGAAATCAGAGGGTTTGACCTCGATCTCCATTAAATCCAAAAGTTCCTGATTTAGTTCAGGTAATGCCTGACCCTCGCTGGTTTGTTGATCAATGTCTTTGGTTCGCTGAGAGACTGGAGTCTCAGGCAGGTCGAAAAGATCTACCAGTTCAGGATCTATCCCTCCTGATCCGCTTTTCTTTTGCATAAGAACCGTAAAATCTACCACATTTTTCTCAAGAAAGACGGTCGTGTCTCGGTACCCCGGCGTCCCCAAAGACAATCTGGCATCAAAATACGGTAAATCCACTCGGAAAGGTGTGCTTCGGTCTTTTGAGACGATCTCCGTATCCTCAAGGGGACGGAGAAGTTGGAACGAGATGATACTGGCGCCGATATCGCGACCGGAAGAACCGATAGCCTTCACAGTCGCCGTTCTGACGAGTTCATTGGAAATTCGATCCGGTGTTGTGTGGTCGACATAAAGGTCGAATCGAATGGGTTGGAAGACGGCATGCGAAGGAGGAGGATGTATTTCGACTCGATGCGAACCCACGGTAAGGAGGATGGGCATGTCCGTCTTCTTCACGTCGCTGTGATCACCGTCGATGATGACCGAGCCATCGGGTGGCATCGAATAAAAACGAACCATTTTATAGAACTTACCTTCGATTCGATAACCGACTACATCAGAATCATCTGTTGAAAACGTCCATACCCGCGTGTCCTTGATTCTCGACCATCCAGACGTGAAATCGATCTCGAAGTCAGTTAATCGGGGATATCCATCCAAATCCAGTTGGAGTTGTAATGGCTTGTCGACATACCACTTCAGATCACAAGGCGTTCTTTTATTCATCGATCGATTGTTGATGATCACAAGTGCATCCTTTGGATGGGATTGGATAGTGACCATCCGCGAAAATGCCTTTTTAAGAACGATACGTTCGTTCCTCTCAGAAACATCGATCACATCCTCAATATCAGCAAATCCGTCTAACTTGAATGTAATATCATAACGACCGGGCGTCAACTTCGCCATTCGTAACGGGGTTTTCTTTTCAGTATCTTCCCCGTTAATAAAAACGCCCGCTCCCTCGGGAACCGTATCCAGATACACAGAAGGTGGCCAGCAGAGATCATGAAGCTTCTGACCTACAGAGGAATAGGGAAAAATTGTATCGCTGATGAGCCACACGAACAGGAGCACCCCCATTACGCCGGCTGTAGCTCTCACCGTGCGAGTGGATTTATGGAATATAAGGATAAATTTTTTACGAATAGGCTTTTTATCTTGGTCTAAGAATGTATCTCCGGAGTCAATCTCTGGAATGTATTGTATGTATTCGGAATCGGGCTGTCTTATCTCCTCTTGTTCAGAGATATCCGCTGTACACGGTACATTCCGACGATTATCCTTTGCCATTTCTTTCGGCATGGAAAATATCCCTAATTTGAAACCCGTTCTAATCGATCAGGAAAGTACTTCATCCCTTTTCGCAGAAAGACGATCGTTATTCGGCTTTGGATTCCTTCTGTATTGCCGGTTCTATCATTGACATTCTTTCCTGCCCGATATCCCCCGTTGAAGACAGTATTCACCACTTCCGAGCCTGTATGCATATACTCAATCCTTTTGTCGAACGCTTCGGCCATCATCCTTATCTTTCCAGAACACCTTCGTTCTATTATCTAAAGCGGAAAACAGTTACAATGTTCAGACGATTAATATCAGGATTCAATCAGATCAAAATCGATACGTGCCTGTATGTCATTCCATTTGGATAACATAAAATAGATGTCCGGCATAAAAAGGAAAATGAAACCACATTATAGAATCGATAAGACTATTAATATCAATGGGTTGTGTGATCTCATATTTCATTGAATTCCTTGTCTGCAGGCATAAGTAAATATATAAAATTAACGTTAACAGTCAAGGGAAATATTAAATGAATAGCAGGGAATGGAGTTAAAACCCGTGTGCAGAGAATACGAGTTTCATCGCGAGCAAGGAAAAATGATTGGGAATGCCTAAAAAAGGATTGTAACTACATGACTATCCGATATTACACCGTCTTGACAATGGCTGCGGACAGGTATCCGACCGTATATTCTCCTGGCATCTTCCTTCCAGAGACATCGCCGGAATTGGTCTGCTCCATCATGACGATCTTATCTGCTCCCATTCTCTTCGTGACATCCAGGGCGATGGATACGGGCACACGCCCACATACAGAGCAATCGATTCTTGCAAGAACGTTTCTGATTTTTTCCAGATCAAAGGTTGACAGGGCTTTCACAACCTCTGCATCTTTGCGAACCACCTCATGATAATCATCGATATGATGAAGGTCTGTGCTGGCCACGAGCAGGAAATCCCGTCCTTTCATCGTCGCTATGAGGGCTTCTGCTATATCGTCACAGTCGAAAACGTCTCCGTGTCCCACCATGATGGGCAGCAATGTAAATTCTCCCAACGCCACCTGCAGGAAGGGTAACTGAATCTCCAGCGAATGTTCGGCATCTCGGTGTATTGCTGTTAATCCAATCTGTTCCTGGAGCAGGCGCAGAAGGTCTTTTGCTACAGCGATCTTTCCCAGAGGAGTTTCGTAATAATCAGCCTCGTTGATGATATAACGATCAATGGGCATTTGATGCATCGGAGACATGACCACCACGTTGTCGTATGACTGACCCACCAGTTGTTTGTACCCATAGGCAGCCACTTGACCGGAATAGGCATAGCCCGCATGGGGGGAGATCAGGCCTCGAATCTTCCCTCCCATAGGTCGCGTCTCGACGTTGGCAAAATAACCTTCAATGGTTTGGCGAAGTTGGTTCTTATCGCCAGGATACCACGATCCTGCTATAACCGAGGGTCTTATCGTCCTGTCCATGACATTCCCTCACCTAGTGTGTATTTCGATAATGTCCCCGTCCTCCAGGATATGATCCCTCTCCACTCTCTGACCATCGTATTTATCCGAGCCCCAGAGTCTGGCGTATTTGATGGACTCGGCCAGTTCTTTATGAATAGTCCGGGCAGCATCCATCACCGTCGTTCCCGATGAAAGGACATAGGGTTTCGTCAAATCCGATTTTTTACCGGGTGTTTTTGTGTATACTCGGATCACGCGAAGACCCTGAAAAAGAATTTTTTGGAGTTCACCAATATTGGATTGATTCTTGATCGAAATAAAAAGACAAGGAAAATCATCAGCATAAGCCACCAACAGTTCTTCGCCTTTCTCACTGGCGCCGAAGACATCGGCTTTGTTTCCCACGAGAATCGTCGATTTGGTAGCAACCGATCCCTGCGGTCTTCCCTCCCCTTTTCTTTGGAGTCGGATTTTATGGGCCTCCAGGATATCGGCTGTCTTTAAAACCTGTTCTTTGGGCCTTTGCGCGGAAAGATCGATGACCAGAAGTACCAAGTCCGCCAATCGGATGATATTGTACATCCACGACTCCCTGTACTCTGGCGAAACAGGCGGCAAATCGACCAACTGAACCTGGATATCCTCAAATGGCATCATGCCCTGAACCGGTTTGAATGTTGAGAAGGGATAATCGGCCACCTCTGTGTGCGCATTGGTCAATCCAGAGAGAATAGAAGATTTTCCCGAATTGGGAGGCCCTACCAAGACAACCTGACCGGCACCCTCCCTGGGAATATGGTCCAGACCCGAGGATCGCGTCGTCGCTTGCTTTTTCTGGGCTTGAGAATTTAATTTGGCGATTTTTCGTTTCAGGTCACCCTGTAGATGTTCCGTTCCCTTATGTTTGGGCATGATGGCCAGCATTTCTCGGAGAATATCGACTTTCTCCTGTATGGAAGTGGCCTCACGATACCGTCTCTCTGCGGCATAATAATCCGGGGGAAGATTAGCAGGCATAATAATGTGTTCTATTCATTGTTAATATCTAAAACACTCTAAGGAGAGTGTGGATAGTCCTGATCAACAAAAAACGTCCAATGCTCCAGGAACGATTTTTGATGTCATCGGCAGTTCACCCAGTGCGTCCCCATCCACCTGTACCAGCGTTTTCTTTAATGAACTCAACTCCACACGACGAATTCGGTAGTACTTTACGTTCTTCATATTCAGATGCTGCCTCCACAACATACTCAGAGCAAACCGTACCAGTCCCAACTGGCTCTTACCCTGATAGATGCAGAGGTCTAAAAAACCGTCATCGATTTCAGCAAAAGGGGCCATTTGATGAGTGCCGCCGTAAAAATGCGTGTTGCTCACGACGACGAACGTTCCCTTTTCAACAACGCGTCCATTATCCAAGGTCAGCGTAATCTCTGTGGGTCTGTACCCTAAAAAATCTTTTATTCCGGCCCATAAGTAGGCATACCGTCTGATGATCTTTTTTACTTTCAGACTTGTTCTGCTGATGGCATATGCATCGTATCCGCAGCTGGCCATCATCGAAAAATGCCGTCCATTTATCCAGCCCAGGTCTATGGTTCTCCTCGATTTACGCGCTATTACCCTGGCAGCCTCCCTTAGCTTCATCGGGATTCCCAGTTCTCGGGCCAAGACGTTACTCCCCCCAATGGGCAGAAGACCCAGAATCACATCCTTTCCCACGATGCCGTTTATAGTCTCGTTGGCCGTACCGTCACCACCTACTGCGATAACAACCTCAAAACCCTGGGACACAGCTTGTTCTGCCAGAGGCAATACCTCACCCGGTCCCTTGGTAAACGTGACGGACAGATAAAATCCATTGTTGCGCAGGATTCGAAGTGCCGGTCTCAAATGCCGCTTGATAACCCTGGGATTCGAATCGGGATTGACGATGACTTTAGTTTTAATGGAAGACGACTCCATGGAATTCAGAATGGCTTATGGTCTTATTTCTTACCAAATAATACTTAATTGCTGTTTAAATGTCAATATTTTTTTTACAGAGAACGATTCCCCTTCTGCTTGCTAGACATTACGTAGGTATAGAAATCGAAAAGAGGGGGGAGTTGGACCTTTTATAATCGTATTTGACTAAAAATAACCGAAAAGGGAAGGGGTGAATGGCTCCAACATGACTCAATCTGTATTCCTGCTGTAATAAGGATTATCGTAAACCTAATGTTTGTACAAGGCATCCGACATTTCGGTGAAGGTTTATTTCTCTGTTCACGATAATCGAATGTGGTGGAATGCTGACTGCGAATTTAATGTGTTATCCAACAGGACAAAACGAACCCTTCACACAGGCCGAGGAACGTTAGGTGATCAGTCAATGTTGCCGTTTTCAGTGCACGACTCATATTAAAATGTCTTTGCCCGATGCATAAAGAAAGACTTTAGAATACATATCAACAACATGGAGTAAATTACTTCTATATAATGAAAGGGCAGGCCGTAACCTGCCCTTAAAACATGTATACGTGGATTACGTCGAAGTGACCACAAAGATATCTATTATCAGAGTAATCTCATATAAATAAATTGATTCCCACGATACGCAACTGCTCTATCAATCCGATGCGTCGGACTGGGCTATAAAACGCTCGATTCTCCCCGTCCTTCTGTTCATCACGTATAAGCGCGCATTCGAACCGTATCCACGGACCGTTAATCCGTAAAAATTACCCATGGCAACATGGCCCGAAACGATGGTATCTAGGTAATTGCCGTTTTCATCCATGAGATGCACGCCCTGACGGTCGGCCACATAAAACTGAGGACTTCTCCGTACGCGTCGGCCTTCCGTACTGACACCCTGAATATCCTCGGCAACGGCGATCCGTGTTGGGAATACGAATCGAATCGGTTTGCCTCGGTTCTGTGCTGTGTTGCGTCCGAGGCTTCCAAATGTACGTAAAAGGTTGCCGTCCCGTCCGAAAACACAGATGCGATGATTACCCCAATCGGCAATATAGATATTGCCCTGGGAATCCACGGCAATACCCTCGGGACTGCTTAAGGCATCGTCCTCGCTGCCAAAGGTTAAGGAAAACTCGCCTTCCTTGGACACCATGGGATCGTTACGATAGAGGAGGAGACTCTTACTCTCGCTGTTCACCACGAGGTAACCTTCCAATGCCGGTGCATAGGCAAAATCCCTGTAGGATATATCCGAATAAATATCACGGTACAGAATCGTCGATGTGGAGAGTGCTTGATGGCCGGAATGAAGGACGACGTTACCATCCAAACGATGGGACAGATCGACCACGTTTACACCGGACTCAATACCCTCGCCTCGTTTAATAAAACTGCTCTTTGGGGAAAGGGAAACGACCATCTCTTCAATACCCGGTTTCGTAAAACGGTGCTGCTCCACGAACGGATAACAGTGATCGTTCATGATACGAATTTCAGCAACGGAATTCATCAAGAGCGGTGCCTTCTGAAAGATACCCATTCCAGAACTTTCCAGAGCAACACCATCGAGAGTCGCTGTGACTTGCTGAGGAATGCCTGCGGGGAGGATGACGATCAACTTAAGGCCCGAGCTGATGGAACCGATTCGTTCTTGAATACCCGCCGTTACGTTTTCAAACGTTCTCTGACGGTAACGCGATGCGGCGTTTTGGAACGTCGATGCATAGAGGGTTAGCTTTGGAAGGCCGAATTTCAGGCGCATGTCAATGGCTTCTTCCCAGTACTGCTTTCGAACATAATCGGGATCTGCAAACCTCTCCAAAGATATCTCTTCGCCATCCACGATGAGCAGCCGTTCCGGAAAAACCACCTGGTCAATACGGACATTGTTCAACGCCGATACATCTCCCGCAGATCCGCTGCTTTCGAGGCCAGCCAGGGCATTCCCGTACCAGAAAGCACCTCCTGCCTTTCCACGGGTCCTCTTCATCACCTCATCGTAACACCGTCGGGCGGCTTCTCCATTTCCCTGAATGCGGAAAATCTCGCCCAAGTAGTACACCGATCTCAGACTCCGTGCCTCGTTTATCAACTGTATAAAGAGGGGTTTGGCCCGGTCGTGCAACCGTCTTCTCTGGCCGGTATCTGATTCATGCTTGGCTGCCGCAAAATAGCTCCTCGCACGTATATACATGGCTTCGGAGCGATAGTCCCCCGTCGCCTCCTGGAGCATCTCACCGGCGGACAGATAGTACTCGCGCTTTGCTCGGGCGGATTCCTGTATCTCGGCCCTCAGGAACTGGGCCATTCCCCGATAGAACGTCGTGGCTTCACTCCTTCGATCCTTGGTAATTTGAAAAAGCTGATCTAGATAATTTAAATATGGAACCCGTTCCCGTCCCGTGACCCGATTGGCCCGAACCATCATATTCCGAATGAGACTAAACGCATCCCTGAACCGTTCCGCATCCCCAGGGGCCTGGAGTATCCTTCCCCATATCGTCTCTCCCAAGCCAACGCGAACCAGCTGAAGCAACAGTTCCTTACGTGTCTGAATCAAAGGATGCCTCGGACTGAAATTCTCGATCTCCTGTTTCATCGTGCCGAGAACGCCTCTATCGGCCGCATGCTGATCGAACCTGAGCAGGAAAATGCGGTACTGAGCATCGTCTCTGAGAACCGCCGTACGCGGATCCAAGGCTGCACTCCGGGAGCTGTTAAGAAATTGCTGAAACGGATTTTGCTCTGCCCCCACACCGGCCACAAACTGGCTCCACCCCAGCCAGTACCACGCTTCAGGAATATCCCTGGCGACTTGCGTGTACAGACTTCGCTGTGGATCGGTGAGTGCCAAATACGAATCCTCATCGATGGCACTCATTTGATCACGACTGGCCAGCATGAATCGCTTCTCGGCCTGATATTCGGACCATCTCATGCTGTCAAGAGCTGTATTAAGGTTGAGTTCGTTCTGGCTCTCACCGGTTAATTGGTAAAGGCTCAGACATTTAACGGCGTTGGAATAGGCGATCAAAGGACGAAATTCCAGACTCGATACGCGATCCATTCGGTTCAAGATAGAATTGTAGTCAATTTGGAGGAGTAGTTGAACGGCCGTCTCAACCGGCGTTTCCCGCTTCCCCGAATCCTCGATCCTGGAAAAAACAGCAGACGGCATTCTCTCGTATAACTTTACCTGTTCGTATAGAACGTCTTGGTACCTGATTCGGGCACTGATCCGCAGTCTGGAGTCGGCCACTCGGTTATCGCTTACCTGCTGAAAAAGTCGTCCCGATTCCCAGAGTGAACCGATGGCCTCCCTGGCTAAATCGGTGATCACACCGTCGTTTTCAGTAAGAAACATCTGAATACGCTTCCACTGGGCTTCGTAGAATCGGACCTCCCCAGCCATGTACATCGCCATGACGGATAACGAATCGTCCTGAACCGAAGCCAACTCAACAAACCCGTTATAGGCCGTCCTGAGAAAAGGTACCGGATTATCGCTCAGTTCGGCTAATCGGTATTGGCACCAACTCTTTTTATACTGGGCGGCAATCATTTTATCCGTATGGAGCGATGCCAAATCCGGCTGCCTGACAGACAGATCAAAATAACGTGCACCTTCCCGGTAATGGGAAAGGGATCGTGTGGGTGATTGCTCGTCCAGTCCCAGATTATAATAACTCTCACCCACATAGTAGTAGGCAATTCCTTGCTCAGCCGTATGTGCATCGGCCCATTGAACCATCGAATCGATGGCTGCCCGGTATTCGTCCTGATTGAAGAGCCTCAAACCCTCGGACTTGTAGAATTGTTGGGCTTGACCGCTACTGATGGCGAGGATGAAGCATAGGGCTATATTTCGAAAAATACGCATATTAGAAACCTCTTGCTTTTTCCACATCTGTTAAAACCGTCCTCCTACCCATATATTCTCATTTTCAAGACCATCCACCAAATGTATTTTTCCATCGTAAATAGGTACATATTCGGGTATTTGGGGTTTTCTACGTAGACCGCTGGTGTCTATGATCAACTTCCTGCCCTTAGAGGGAAGGTTGAACCAGAATCGAATGACGCCCGATTTAAAAGGCGTGTACATCCAGGTTTTCAAAGTCCTTTGTATGATCATTCCCGCTTCGGTATGCCCGCCCATGAGCACATCGTCTTGAGAAAACCAGAGCTGTCCTTCATCACCGATGCGGCAGTTTACTTTTACGTCGGCGTGAGGATCAATAGCCTGAAGACGCCTCCAATCCAAGCTGCGAACGCCGGCCTTCGTAAGGTCGATGGAGAAGAAAAGAGATTCGATGGTAGGCCCTGTGATGACGATACCCTGAATCCCCGGACGGGGTGGAATCTCCAATTTTTCCCTGTATTCAATCGGTGGGATGAGTACGGAATCGAGCGGGAGACGCCGCAGACGATACTCACGCCAACCCCAGATGACCCCCGCCATAATTACCACAACCAGTGCACTCCATGTCCAAAACGACTGACGTACCATGACGATTCAGACCTACTTTATGCGTTCCATCTTCAGTTATAGATCGATTCGGATGTTCTTTCGTCGATTTCCCTGAGCATCCTCTTCGACCACGGTATAGATACGCCGACACTCCCGAATCTGATTCAAAGTCCCACCCACACAGCCATATCGAATATTCCGATAAGGTGTATCCGAGAGTTTCGTGATCACATCGATGACCTGAAAATACGGGATATGATTAGGACATCGTATGAGAACAAAGAATCGGGCGAACGGATCCTGTCCGGCCCGCATCCGAAGATTGTTGATTTTCTCATTGAGCACTTCGAGAGAGACTCTGTTCTGAGCAATCAAGTCGTTGATAATCTTATTCTTTAATCTCTCCGGCGAAAGGTATCCAAAGTACTCCTCGACTTCCTCGACCACAGATGCTGACGTCTCATCCATCCAAAAAATGTCGTTTTCATCGATAAACTGGATCACGATTTGAGCTCTGCCTAAAGCATTCTCAGGAGCGGGAATGGATAGGCCCCGTTCCTCCATAGGCATTCGAATGGCAAAGCTTGTCACCATAAAAAACACCAGCAGAATAAATACCATATCGATCAAAGAGACCAGTTCGACTCTTTCTTTCGGTTTTCTTTGTATCTTAAAAGCCACTGGCTACCTCTTGTCCAGACAATGTGCGTAGTGTAAACCTGGGAATGGTATCCCCATATGCACTGCATTGCTCCAGGATGTAATTGATGATGCGAAACTCCGTATTCCTCACGGCCCGTATCTCGATGGTATTGGCAAGACTAGGCTCTCGAAAATGTTCATTTTTATACGTTTGCAGCGCCCAGTGCATCAGAGTACAGGCGGATGTTCGCGTAAAATCTCTGTCACTCATACGAAGAAAGTCATCGGGGAATACAGCGAAGAGAGAATCCCGTTGTGCATTCATCTTGGCCTGGTTTATATCCAACGAATCCTCCCATGAAGGCCACAACACATAGACAACTTTTGGACTGCTGGGATCTTCGCTATCGGTATTTTCAATCTGAAAAAGCAATGTCTGGAGCACATCGTCGGTCTTGAATGTCTCTGTGATTCGGGCCTTCGGCAATTCGAGATCATACGTCCCTTTGTCCCCTTTCTCTTCTTGAAGACTGGAATCCGTGAACGAAAAGGTGGCAAGAGAAAATATCAAAAGGAGGAAAATGATATCGATTAAGCCAGGAAGACTAATACCCTTTTTCTCTTCCTTTCGGCTGAATGCCATTCCTTATTTCTAACCTTTCTGTCTTGTCTAAAGCTTCTCGGAGATATGGACGTATATCTCTTCCCACTTGGAGTAAATCCAGTTTAACTTATTCTGGTAATAATAGTACAAAATCATCAAACCAATTCCCACGAAGAGTCCCTCGATTGTCGTCCATAGGGCCTCATAAATACCGGCAGCCAACCGGTTCACCAGAATGCTCTGCGTAATGTTCGTGCGTATCATCGTCAACGAGGCAAAAACAAAGCTAATACCCGTTGCCGTGCCGAAAAGTCCCACCAGAGGTGCCAGCGTACCCAGATTCCATAACCAATCCATGTGGCTCTTCCGGCGTAAGTGTTCGAGTTCCGATGATGCCCGATTTTCGATGGCGCGGTCGACTTCCTTGGAAACTTCCAACCAGCGGAAACCTCCGAGTTCATGATTCTCCAACCCTGCCTGAATGATTTTTACCGTAGGATACCGATCCAACTTCCGCAAACGCGCCGCCAGCCCCCGTATGGTCTCGGCGCCTTTTTTCCGCCAGAACTGCACGTTTTCCATTTCGATCTCTTCCAGACGAGACTGGTCTCCTTTCTCAAGTTCATCCCGGATATGATCGTTGGCATTATCAACGAGTTCCCGCCATTCTTCGAGGATGCTTTCAAAATCGGAAGAAATCCCTTGCCTATACACATCATCAAAACCTTTTCCGATATATAAATGTTTTTTTAGAGGAAAAATTTGCGCCATTCGAAGGTACTTGAAACAAAAAAACATAATCACCAAACCGATGAGGAAGAAATTCCATATCAGGTGAAACGCAATTTTACCTGCCTTCGTTGCGGCATCAAACACATAACCACGCCCAACCAGCACCATGGGAATCCGTCCGTTCAGGGGAATCCAATGATGCCATTTTACCCTCATCCCGGGTCCGGTTGCTCGTATATCCTTGCCCGTGAGCACATAAGCCGTGTCACTTACAGACACGACGGCTCCATTGCGGTATCCCTCTACGGTAAAACGATACTGAACACTAACCTCTAAATTCCTGAACGTATGAAAATTACCTTCAAGCTCTTCCGACAATCCTTCCTGGGCATTTACATTGTTTCTGTAGCGCAGGCGATAATGATCGAATACCGTCGTCTCTGCAGGATTCCAGGTGCCGTCCTTCTCTTCATAGACTTCCCAGTAGAGAGTACAGTCTACGGAGTGCGGCACTCCCAACACATCCTTGTCTACGGCCCGCTCGATATCGGATATCGAAATATGGTAGACACTCTCCTGGGCATGGGATAAGGGACCAACAGCCATGAATAATAGTACAATGACCAGCCATACCCAGAGATTTTGCCATTTATTCATTATCATTATGAAATCCTCCATCCCTGTCTGTTTCAAGGGAGTCTATCGTTACTGAAGCGGTTGATTGTATTGTTGAAAAAACTCATCTAAAAGTGAACGCGTTAATCGATCTATTCGTTCCCGATCGGAATTCTCCAACGCCTTCACGAATTCATCGGCCCGTTCTTCGACATACCGTCCGTACGAAAGTCCAGGGTAGAGCCGCTGCGTCTTGACCAAGGATGCCACCCCTTCCCTATACTGTTTCATCATCAGTTGTGCCAACGCGGCTAAGAACTGGGCATCATCCACGGCGTATTCATCCCAGAAAATGGGATATCTGGGATAATTGGAATTCAAACGATGCGAACGATCCTTCAGCATAACCTCAAGCGTCGTGAGTGCCGATTCGTATTGCTCTTTCTTGACCAAAGCCGCTCCGAGTCCCAGGAAGGAGAGATGAACCATACTGTGGAGGTCCTGCTCTTCCTCATAACGCCGGACGGCAAGGCGAAATGCCTCAATCGCTCCGTCCCAATCCTCCAAGGCTTTCAGGCAGGTTCCCAGCAAGAAATACGTCCTTAAGTTCCTGTCCTCTACCCTCCTCAGGACTTCGATGGCCTCCCTCATACGTCCAGCGATGACCAAGGATTCCCCATAATCCATGAGTTCCCCATCCTGAAAAAGTCGCTCGCCCTGTCGGAAAACCGGCTGAAACTCCCCGGCCGCTTCCCGTGCTTTACGCCTGGCCTTATCGATGTTTCCATGTGCCAACAGGGATTTTGCCTCCTGAAACAGCCAAATGGCCCGTCCCACGCCTCCTGTGAGGCTATGCAGTCGGCGGGCGCTGCTGCTGTCCTCCAGAGTAGCCAATACCTCGGCCACATCCGACACAGCATCGTTGGGATAATCGGCTATCACCCGATAGAGATGCTTACGGATTTCCGATTCGCTCAGATTCTCCCGTCGGGAAGCTTCCCTGAAATAAGCGGCATCCATCTCTCGACCCATTTGAACTGTCAAGAAAAACCGGCTGTCCTCTGGAAGATCAGAATGGAAACCATAGACGTAATCCACACGAACACCGATGGAATGGGATAAGGGCATGGACAGTCCAAACCCCAGAGAAGGGCCCTCGGACCGGTTATTGAGTCCAAAACGAGGGTACATCACGAAACGATTTTTATAAAAGGGTATATATCCCTCTACACCAAAATAGATACCGTGGGATGCTCCATCATAATATTCGCCATCAACAGTTGTCAGGATATGGGCACGGCCCACAAAACGCCGGGCCGACTCCCACCCTCGTGGCATCCAATCCCTCAAAATCCATCGATAGCTCATGCCGTATCGGATGAGCCTGGGGAAGTGATCTCTCTCGTCTTCTCCGATACGCCAACTCGGCTGAACCACGTTCTGTACGGCCAATCCAAGCCGAAACGGAAGCAGATACCTTAAGGGGATGACGCGGAAAAGGGGCGCGTTGAACGGTTGAAACAAGAATCCGATATCGATTCCCCCTGACCAATCGCGGTTTTGCCAGAGCGTCTCTGAGGATGAAAAAGGCTGAAGACCGGAAAAGTTCTGGTTGACGAACTTAAAACTCAGACCATACCGCAGTATACCCCACGATCCAACCTCCTCGCGAGCCCATGACAGCAGGAAGGCATGCTCGCCGATATCGAAATCTCCCAGGTATTCTCCGGTCTGTGTTCGTTGTTCATATCCGCTGCTGGAAAGTCCGATCCAGCCAAAACCCAGAGCCGATCCATCACCTACCAAATAGCGGCCCACCTTATCCCGGATATTCTTACCTGGACGGGGAATCACAATGCCGAAATGGGTGTACCGGCTGTCGTAGTACAAATCGGAATACATAGAGGTCAACTCGATCCGCTTGATACCCAGGAGACCTGCCGGATTCCAGTAGACACCGCTGGCATCATCTGACACAGCCACAAATGCCCTTCCCATACCCAGTGCCCTACCCCCTACACCATAACGTAGAAAGTTACCCGCCTGGCCAGCATCCGCCTGGGCCCAGAGTGGTTGCATCTGAAGCCCAATCACTAATATGCTGAGAGTGATTCCGTATATGATTTTTTTCCAAATCAATGTAAGACCTCTATCATCTAATCACAGCAATCTTACAGTACCGTCTCGTGTTACCGACGGCCACACAGATATAACCCCCTGTGGACACCCTGTCCCCTCGGCCGTTTCGTCCATCCCATTCAAAGAAAATATTCGAATCTGCTGTTTTCTGAAGAACCTGAACGAGGTTTCCGAAGGGATCGAATATCTTGGCTTCTTGCACTCCTGGATCGTCCACACGGATGGTGACCACCTCGTCCGCTTCGGGATTGAAAGGATTGGGGAAACAGACCATTTGTTCTCTGGCTTCCTCATCGGGCCACCAGAAAAGTGTTTGTGTATACTTGCCGATATCCTGCCCGGATACGTCGACGACCCAAACACTCAACATGATGGGTACATGGGCTGGGGAGCGAAATGTATAGGGAATGACTGTATTTACGGTATCGCTGGGAGGTTCCACGGGATGATACAAGGTATCGTCTACCGTTGCACTGTTCTCCTGAATGACGATTTCCATCACCTGGCCGCGCGGGTCGGAGGCCTGCACACGCATGTGAATGGTTTGTCCGACCACCCAGGCAATATCACCACTCTCCTGAAGATTTAAAATATCCACGGAGTAAAGGATGGGCGGGTTGTTGTCCTGAATCGACCATGTCTCTTCAGACCAATAGCTCATCAGGTACTGATCCAGCGAATCCCGCGCAAAATAACGGAGTCGATAATAAATACGAATCCCCATGGGCATGTCGGTGAAAAAAGCGGAATCCGCGTTGGCAGGTATGGGCGCCCAGAGTAGCGTATCGTCGTAACTAGCCTCGATTTCGAAAAATAGGAGCCGCATGCCACGGTCACCGAGCCACGTTCGCACGCTATCGCCGTACCAGTACACCGTATTATCGGTACCCAGTGTAAAGGGAGGCTCTATGACGAGACGGGGTGCCGGGAGGGTTGGATCGATATAAGCCGGCAGCTCCATCAATATGTCCATCAGTTCTTGGGATATAACCCCCACCTGCTTTCTATTCGTCTGACCCGGCATCTCCTGAGAGATCAAGAGGGTCCAAAGAACAAGACCCGTAAAGAATGCACGACTCGAAAACGTTGTCATCGATTTCTCCATAAGCCAGAAGATATCATTCAAACACCGATTACTTGATCATCGTCATTTTCATCCATTTTTGAACGGTCTTTCCCCTCGGCAGTTTTACGAGAACATGATAAAAATAAATGCCCGATGCCGCGCTTCGACCGAACTTATCCGTCCCGTTCCATATGACCGAATGGTATCCGGCAGGTTTGTTTTCCTCGATGAGGGTATTTACCAACGAACCCATGATGTTGAACACGCGGATTTCGACGTACCCTTGTTCGGGCAGCTGGTATGGAATGACGGTCTGAGCGTTGAACGGATTCGGCATGTTGTGGTGAACATCGAAGACGGTGGGTATCTGTCCCTCGAAGTCGGCGATGCCCGTCTTACCCGTTCCATCCTCTCCACCCGCATAAAAAACCATGGTGGACCATCCGCTCTCCCAGAGCGAATCGGCACGGGCTCTTACGCGAAACCATGTTGTATCCCTGACGACGGCCCCCCATCCCGAGAGGCATTCAAAACTCAGTGAATCGATCCAGCCACTCCGGCACAAGAT
>Ga0180438_10002252_pt1 | contig 32160 bp, 40 predicted proteins | sample SS_ome_12_FD_132455 | JGI IMG/M metagenome (GOLD analysis project Ga0180438, IMG submission 132455) | Hypersaline lake sediment archaeal communities from the Salton Sea, California, USA - SS_3_D_2 metaG | ecosystem: Environmental > Aquatic > Non-marine Saline and Alkaline > Hypersaline >... | reverse complement strand
GGAGAAACAGGGTATCAAAACATTTAAGATGAAAGAAAGGATAGACTGTATCAACCGAGATAGAAATGCCTGCCTGAATATGATGAAACTAGTATTAAAATATCTTGAAACAGGAGAATGGTTAAAACCTTACGTAAATACCAAGAGATATCAATCCCTAAGTGGTAGTCTAACTACCAGCCGGCATATGTCGGTGCGTCAAGTGATATCATGCCTCTAGGGGTACGTTCAAAGATTTTCTTTAAAATTGTTAAAAAAAATAAGACAAGTTTAAAGAAAGTCGGCGATCTTGAAAATGATGAAATTATTTTATTATTTTAATAATACAATAAAAATGGAATTTTTAAACTCAACTAAAGCGGATGCTATATTTGATGAGGTTGATGGAAATGAAAATGGTGTCGTTCAGGAGGATGTTCATATCTGGTTAAGACAAAGGACAGGAAGAAAATATATTACAGAGGTGGAAGGATTAGCCCCAGATTTGGATTTAAAGAAAATTATGAAATATTGGAGACATGAATTTTCTACCTCGGTGGCAAAAACTAAAAATAAAGATGGGAAGAAAATTATCCGATTACAGGGAGATAAGAGAGATTTAATTTTCAACTTTCTAATTAATGAGAATATAATAGATAAAAATAAGATTAAGATTCATGGATTTTAAACAATAATATGATTTCAACATCATATTATTTTATTGAGATAGATAAGAAAGAGGAACATATCCTTTCTGACCATTAGATTTCTTAACTAAAGCCCACCCCCTTTCATTTGTAATGTGTAATACAAGTTCTCCATTGGTTAAATTGACTTCATTAGAATTTCTGGCATTCCAACTGGCTATAGCTCTTGCTGGAATATTTTCTGTAGGAACACTACTAGTTGCCAACGGTTCAATCTTTACAACCCTTTCTCCGGGAATTAAAGTCTGTTGAATCCTTCGAGCCAATTTGGGAGACACATTTCTGGTTACCTGTACTTTTGTAGGATTTTCTACAACCAATCGATTAGGTTCTCTTCTAATTCTTTCCCCTTCTACTAAAACTTCTCTACTTCTAACATCGGGAGACTGAGGTATAGGAATCGGTTTAGTTGGAAGAGGTTTTACCGGTTTTCTAACTACTGTGGTCATAGTTGGTTCTTTAGGAACAGGTTTCAAGGGTTGATCTGATCTAACTTTTTCACTTTTTCTCGAAAATCTAATTAAATCATACTCATAATTTTTACATATGTTATTGGTTTTGGCAACAATAGAATTTGTAGTAACTTCAATAGCATCCAGTTCTCTTATGGTTCGTGCCTTTCTAATTCTCACCAATTCTCTTTCAAACAGACCATATCTTTTTCTGATATCTTTATTGAATTTTTCTAATTTATTGTAAATTCTTAACCATTCCTCATTATCAACATCTTCTGATTGTAATCTTCTGGTTAATCCATTATAAATAGCATTCTCCATCTCTCTACATTTAGGAAGTTCAGCTTGAATATTACTAATTAAATTTACCTTTTTCAAATAAAAATTAATAATATCTTTACATATAGATTGTTTGGTCTGATTTAATTGTTCTGTATTTTCAGGAATTATACCTAACCTATATCTTATACCTTGTAATGTTTCAATAGGTAACAGTCCCGATAATTCATCTACTTTTTGCCAACCTAATTGCTGACACAATTGTACCCTATCAGTATAATTACGTTGAGTAATCAATCCTATTAATCTATTAGCTTCATTTTCTATTCGAGTCATACTCGCATCGATGTCATTATGAAGACTATTTATAGTAGATGTTCTTTTTCTTAATTGATCTTCAAAACTAGATTCAGAATTTCCCATATTTTATTTTAATTTATTTTATTTCTGTAATAAAAAGTATTTTGAAGATTATATTAAATTAGAATGAGAAACGTACCTTGTATTATTAAAAAAACAGGAGATTCTTATCTACTAGAACCTATATCTTGTGATACATGTTCAGGTAAAACATTTAAATATAGTTTGGGTAGTGCTATTTTGACATTAGCTATCGGAGCTCTTAGTTTTCTAGTAGCATTTGGGTGGAATAGTTTTTTTCAAACCTGGTTCGAAGAGAAAGCTAAAAATGAAAGACAGCTATTAGCTTCTAAATTAAATTATGGGTTTTTAGTAACAGCTTTTGCTTTCCTTATTATTATTGCTTTATTATATTATGTGGATGGACATAAATGTTAAATATAAAAATAAGTCAATTTAAAATGAGTAAACGTAATTTGGTTATAGCTATTTTAACAGACCCTATACCCTTGAAACCGTTAAAAAAGAGATATTTACCCAAGGTATGTCATAAAGTTGGAGAATTAACTATGTTAGAAAGAGTTATTAATACTGTTTTAAAATTAGAACCCTATAGAATTATATTAATAGTTAATCAGTATAATATAAAATATATAAATCGTATAATAAAAGATAAACCTTATCAGATTATTATATCACTTCATATGGACAATCAATTCAGAGGAGTAAGTGTATCTAAAAGATGTTATCAGAATAAGAATTTATTAGTAGTTCCAGGAACTTCACCCTTAATCACTTCTAAAACCTTATTTAAGATGATAGACTCTCCTAAACCTTTAACTAGATTAACAAATAATCTCTGGTATATTCATAAAAAATATTTAGAGTATATAGATAGATTCGATGATTTACACAAGAATAAAATCGGTAGCTTTGAAGTTTCTGAACAAGAAATTATGGAAGTAAATACATATCAGGATCTAACAGATGTTAATGAGATAGTTTCTAAAAGAAATAAACCCAAGTCTTTATTAAAACTATTTAGTTCCTCCAAAAATGATAAATTAAATGATTAAAACTTATTAAGTAATAATCATGTTTAAAGTTATTAAAAACGGATACAATATTGACATTAACCCTAACTCTAGAGGTTTAATCACAACCTTATCTAGAGATGATAGTGAACAAAAATATAATTTTGGTCTTATTAAACCCGGTCAGGTGTTGATATTACTAGATAATGAATGGAAACCAATGGATACATCCACCTTAACATCTGGAAAAATCTATCGGGATAAATTGGATAAGGCTTCCACAGATTTAGGAACTATTCTAACCAGATACCCTATTGGTGATAAAATTCTTATTTTTGATTTCAAACAAAAAGAATTTATGGATGCAGTTATTTACGATCTCATTGAATTAGGTGAGTTAGAATGGCTTCCTGATGTTCATAAGGTAGAATTATTAAATAAAAAGTTTAAAATTACATATGATGATGGGAGAGAAGAAATAAGAGAATATCAGACAGATTATCCTCCTCCCCAGGAATATGAAGAAGATACTGAGGATGATGTGAGTACGGAAGAATATGTTGATGAGAACGAAGAAGAGGAGGAACTTGACGCAGAAGATCTTATTGAGGTTACACCTGAATTATTAGGTAATAATTTACAAGTACCTTCACCTAAGGGTGTTAGTCCTAAAATGCCTTTAGCCACATCACCTAGAGAATCTACAAATAATTGGGATAATTACTTTGATGAGGAGGAATCATCTGAAGATACTCTTGATTTGAATAGTTTACCTACCATCCCATCACTGGAATAAACAAATAATTTTTGTTGTAAAAACAAAAATTAACAACATTTGCACCATTTAATTCTTTTTTGCCGATTATCGTTCTCTTTAATTCGTTTCTGTTGTTCTAAATATATGCTTCTGAGTTGTTTTTCTAATATATTGCTGCTAGAATCTGTTCTCATAGTTTTGAGACTTTCATAACTCTCATAACTTTCATCATTATCCATATTATAAAATAAAGGATTATTTATTTTTAGATTAATTTATTCAACAAAATTAAGAGCTTTAGCAATAATAGGAAATTCTTTACTAAAAATATCTTTAATTTTATTGGCAATATCCATATGTTCCTTTTGTGTTCCATTCCCACATCTTAATTGCAAATAATGAATCCAACTTCTAATAGTACCATTCATACATACTATAGTTGATGTATTTCCTTCAGGTAAAATAACTCTAGCACATTCTTTAGCTATACCCTGTTCTAATGCCCATTCATAATTTTCTTTCACCATTTCATTAATTTTTTCCTGTTTTGTTGTCCATTCTTCTTTAATTTCATTAGAAATGTCGTCAATTGAATTTTGTCTATTTTGCAGATCCTGTCTTCTAGCTTCTGATGTGAAAAATTGAGTCTGATTCACCCTTGCATATCTTTGAGAATATTCCTGGTAATGGAAACTTGCGTGTCGCAAAATCTGACGAGAAATTGCTCTACTACACTCAATTTCAACACACATATTTGCCATAGTAAAAGGAGACCAATGTTTTTCTTTAATTAGATAATTGATTAATTTCGTATTTTCTGATTTTCTATGTTTGGAACTTACTCTAGCCATAAATAAAATTTGTTTTTCAGCATCTGCAGTGGACCACAATAATTTGACCGACATTTCATTTTAATCTATATCTAAATACATCATCATTTTTAAAAATATATTATACAATAAATATACATGTATATTTATTGTCAAAAAGGGATTAAATGTCCCACCGATTTAAACTTTTTGGGTAAGAAAAGATATGTTCAGAGAGCAGGTATAGTTCCATTTATGATTGATGATACAGGAGAAACATTTATGTTATTGGGGATCGCTAAAGATGATAAAGTGTTTGCTGATTTGGGAGGAACCACAGAGAAAGGAGAAACAGTTTTAGACACAGCTATTAGAGAATATCTGGAAGAATCAAGATCTGTTATATCTGCTGATTTAAATCGTACGAGTAAAATATTTATTACACGCGTATATGGAAATAAGAAACAGGCGATTATGTTTGTTCAGGTGGAACCCATTCAATATAATATAGATATTGATGATTATTTTCAGGCAACTATTCCTAGAAATAAATACGAAGATGAGATGACTGAATTAAAATGGATCAGATATAAAGACTTTTTAACTCTACCTGATAGTATGTTATCAAAATCTATGATAATGGTAAGAAAATTAATGTTAAATGTTTGAAAATTGAAACTATAATGAGAATTTTCAGTAATAAAAATGGAGAATAATTATAATCTAGCTAAATCTTGGTTAGAGAGGAGATGTCATAGAACCATCAATTCTAAGCATCAAGATTTTCCAGTTTTATCTAAATTTTTAAAGAGACATCCCAATTATAAAGATTGGAAATATCAGAAACCTATATGTTTTAAAATAACTAGAAACACTCAGAAATCTCTACAGGTATTTGTTAAATTTGAAGGAACAAAAACATTTAGAATTGTAAGTTGGGTAGCCTGTGCAAAAGGTGGGGAAAGGAAAAGAATTTCAGACTCAAATAAATTAAACCAGGCTATGAGGCATGCAATTCGAAGTCAGATTAAAAAATATAAAAGAGAACATCCTTATAGACTATGTTATTTATGTGGTTCAAGTTCAAGAATAGAGGTAGATCATCATCCCAAACATTTTTGTGATTTAAGAGATGATTTTATTCAGATGAAAGAGAAAAGAGGAGATGCACCCCCACTAGATTTTGGATATCATCCTAAGAAAGGTAGATTTATCTTTAAAAATGGTAATAAATCTAACAATTATTATGACCAGAGATGGAAAATATCTTGGCAAAGATATCATAATAAATATGCATCCTATAGATATTTATGTTCAACCTGTAATAAAAAGAATAATTAATTTTTATATATAATCATATAAAAATTAATAAAAATACAATTTAAAATGTTAGCTTATGTGGTTAATAATATATTTGGTTGGCAATTTTGGTTAGGAGTATTATTATCTATATTAGTTTTTTTGTGGTTATTTTATGGAGGTAAAAATTATGAATTTGTAGGTTTAAAACCATTATCTATAGGGGTAGATTCCAATAAATATGTGGATGTATCAACCTATCATAAATCAGATAAGAGTAATAGACATGCTAAGAAACAATATACTGCAGAACCTGTAGATAATACAGTTCGTAAAAAGAAACATAAGAAAAGAGTAAAATTCAGAAATAATATTGAATCACACAATACGGGTCATACTTTTAGATTATCTTCAGAACAATTTGATATAGAAGAACCATCTACAAGAGAATATGTTTGTTCCATTGACTCTTATGATGAGGAGGAAATAACTTGTAAAGAAGTAAAGAGTCCTAGAACTTTAGCTTTGGGGGAACATAAAATGTGGACCAATAAAAGAAGATCTAGAGGAGAAGAATTATGCAAAAAAGCTATTGAAGATATTTATGGAAAACCATTTTATACAGTTAGACCCGCATTTTTGAAAAATCCTGAAACAGGTAGAAATCTAGAGATAGATATTTATAATGATGAGATTCGTTTGGGGGTTGAATATAATGGAATATCACATTATGTATTTCCTAATCCTTACCATAAAACTTATAATGATTTTATAAACCAAATAAGAAGAGATCAATATAAATTAGAAACCTGTGACAGAAATGGGGTTTATCTTATATCTGTTCCTTATACAGTTCCTTTGAATTATAAAGCTATTAAAAAATATATAGAAGAACGTCTTCCCGAAAAGTATTGTATGGTTGAAAATAGTTAAATGTTTATACCAGAAGTATTATTCCAAAATTTTTTTGACCAATGTTCTTTATTATATTCTAATGGTGGGCATATATAAAATGATTTTTTTCCTCTTGTATTTTCTGTTTTAAGAATACCTTGTTCAATTAATTTATTTTCAGGAATTATACAAAAATGTCCCTTATATTTATTAGGTTGAGATCTGGTTCCACCTGTTTCTATAATAACAAAATCTATTTCACCTTTTTCATAATTTCTTGTAATATTTTTATTATTAAGTCTACCGGCTGATTTACAAAAAGTCACGTTAAATGTTTTTTGGTTTTTTTGACTAAAAGAAACAAATTTTGCTTGAAATTTATAACCATTTATAGTTCCGTCTATACAATTACCATTTGTGTCATTACGTTCATATTTTATTCCTCTATCAATACAAAATTTTTCAAACCTATTTAACATAGAAATTTCTTTAAATATAGATGATGATATTTTATTTCTTGAGCAAGACATAGGTATCTTTTTAATTAAATCTTCCAAAAAACACTCGACAGATTTATACATAATATTTTGATATTTAGATTTTTTATAATCATAAACTAAAGATAATCTCTTCACTTTAATATTTCCAGCAAATTCTAATGCGAATCTATTTCTTTGTTTATTTACCATAACTATTAACATATTGTCAGGGTATTTAAAGTTATTTGTCATATAATATATATCATTTCTATTATATGTTAATGTTTTAACCTGGATATAATTTATATTATTTTTATAATCGGTAATACAAATATCGCCATTACCTCCTATATTTCCTACTATTTTAATATTTTTAAATTTATTACTATTAATTAATAATTCTTTTATATATTTTTCTGTCATATCTCCAATTAAAGTTGTGTTTATAACAGATTTAATAGAATTTCTTTTCTCATATAATTCTTTTTTATCATGTACTCTATTGTGATCATAACTACATTGTCTACATCCAGAACTAGATTTGTTTAATGTTTTATAAGTTTTATTATTTGGACTAGCCAAATATGATTTATGATTTTTATTTTTTAAACATTTCCAATAAACCTTTTTATGAGAAGAATAAGTGATTGTTTTAATCTCTATTCCTAATTTTTTATTTTTATCTAGGTCCCATTCAGGGATAAGATCTGGTCTTCTACATATTAATAAATTATAATTCATTTATATTCTAATTTATAATAAAATTTAAACAAAGATATAATCATTTTTCCTTCAGCATTCCATAAAACCTATGAAGATTTTATAAATCAGGTCAGAAGAGATAATTATAAAGTTGATGCTTGTGACCAGAATGGAATATATCTAATTACAGTTCCATATAATGTAGGTTTGGATTATGATAAAATAAGAGCTTATATTGAGTATTATCTTCCTGAAAATGTAATGAAAAGACAACAAGAATGATTAATTTAAATCAGAATGAAACTTCTGTTTAGCATCCAGTTTAATCTTTTTACGATCTGTCGATGTGGTGATTATTTTAGGATAAAATCCAAAGAATCCCTTATTTTTAATATGAGTTTCTATTTCAACAATTTTATATTCTATACCTCTAATTATATGTTTCACCCTATCTATACATTTCTGATAATCATCAGATACATTTTTCTGTTCATCCATTAAATATGTATGAACAAGATTATTTAGACCTTGAATGCTTTCATATAGCAGAGCCCGTAATTTATCACAATCTGATATACCAAAACCATCCAAGTTACACATGCGATAATATTTATCGCAACTGTCCAATAATCTTTTTACGTGAATCACACCCTTTTCTCCCTTTTCGCCATTCCAACGTCTTCTTAATGTTACAAACCATTGATCGGTATATGTTAAACTTCTATTAGAATAACAAGGTTTTGCACCTTTAGGTATTTTACTAATAAATTCCAAGTTTAATAATATATTTTCAAAATCCATTGTTTAATATTCTATATAAAATTTGTTTTAAAAATGAATGTTTTAAAAACAAATATAATTAATCAATATAAGATGGAATTTACAGAATTAGATTTGTTTGTTAATAATTATGACCCTGAAGAGGAATATAGAAGAAGAAATGATGAAGAGAAGAAAGCTATAGCCTATGGACAACGAAAATTATTATTGACTCTAGTACAGTTTTTAACTCAATATTTAGATTTAGAAAAACATCCTAATCCCATCATTGTATATGCGGGTGCGGCTCCAGGAATTAATATTAGATTAGTGACTACCCTATTCCCAGAAGTTGAATGGCATCTTTATGATCCGGCCCGTTTTAAAATCAAACAGAACACATCTAAAAAGGTATTTGTCTATCAGGATTATTTTACAGATAAGACTGCAGAATATTGGAAATCTGAAAAGGATAATGGGAAATCTGTTTATTTTATTTCAGATATTAGAACAGCCAATTATATGAAAGCAAAAAACTTAGATCAGAATGAAGAACAGATTATAAAAGATATGGAGATGCAGATGAGATGGGTGGAGATTATACAACCTATACAATCTCAACTTAAATTTCGATTACCCTATACTGGAGGAAATCGACCTGAAAAGATGAGATATTTGGACGGTTTGCTTTTTAAACAACCCTATTCACCACAAACATCTACAGAAACTAGATTAGTTCCTCATTTAGGTGAATATAAAGAATGGGATTGTCGTAAATACCAATCTCAATTATTTTACCATAATGTAGTGATTAGAGAACACTATACTTATATTAACCCTTTTACATTAGACACACAGAGTATAGATGGTAAGGAATTACTCAATGATTATGATTCTAGATTAGAGACACAAATATGGATGGATTATCTGTCTTTTAAAAAAGCTGAACCTAATAAATCTAATATTGTATCTTTAACTAGATTCGCAACTGCCGATTTAAATAAAGGGAATAAATATCATGATACCTTATCTTATTTAAGAGAACATCCCAGAGCTATTAAAGAAAGAAATTTATATAAAACCCGTGACGATTTAAATAGTCGGAAATATAAAAATAATAAAAAACATATTCAAAAATATTCAAAGTGGCTAAAAGAACATATTTTAAATTAATATATTAAATACATGTTTAATATATTAAATGAGTAAATATTGGGAGAAGATGTTGATATTAAAAGAACCTATTTCCTCAAATAGTATGTTTATATCACAAGAGAGACCTGCATTTTTCGTTAATAACGATTTATATGATGTAATTAATTCTTTTGATCATAACATCGATAAAAAACGTATTAAAAAACTAAATAATATATATGAGTCGTTTTTTACAGTTTATAATGATCAGAAAATGCTTAATTTAACCAAGACTATTGAAAATATATTAGATTTAGACGGCTTGATTATTAATATTGAAAGAAAAGGAAAGATTATAGGTTGTGTAATGTCTGTGTTTACTCCTGTCAAGATAAATGATTTTAAGGAAGATTTGTTAATCAATGCGTCAGAAAGATTTAATAGTTTAATGGAAACAGAAACAGATCTAATGTTTGGATGTTGTTCTTATCTGGTATTAAAGAAGAAATACAGAAATAAGGGGTTAGGTATGGCATTGATACAAGAAAGTTTACAAGTTTTTTATGACAATGGTGGGTTAGGTGCATATTTTATTAACACTACTTCAAGATGTATTAATAGTATACCTGTTTGTACTTGGGAATTAAATTTGTCTAATATAAATATAATAAATTTAGGAGTAGATGTTATAAAAATAAATAAAAACAATGCCGAAATAGCAAGACTCTTTCATAAAGAATATATGAAAAATAAAGTTTTATTTTTTAATCCAAGTTCAGAATATTGGCAGAAATGGGTTAATGTATTCCCTACTTATATTGTTAAATCATCAGATAAAATAATAGGATTATTCTCTATCAAAACTTATAAGACTCAACCTTATCGTTCTAATACTATTTATAATAATTGTAGTACTTTAATATGTATAGGAGAACAACCTCTTATATTAAATTGTATGATACAAATATTTAAAGATCAATATGATATCTTATCCATAAAAGAAATAGGTGATGTTAAACAAAAAGATTTAATAAAAATAGGAGCTCAAAAGAAATTCAGAAATTTTATAAATTTCTTCAATATCACTAAAAAATATTATCTGAAGGATTTTTATTTACCTTTATTTTAAAGTTATGTTTTATATACTAAATGAAAGGTAAAAGTTTATATTGGGATAAAATGTTAATTATGAGAGGAGAAATCGGTTCTGAGAAAGAAAAGGATATAATTATTTCACAGGAAAGACCTAATTTTTTTGCTCATAATAAGAAATATCAATTATATTGTACTAGTGAAAAATCTTTTGATTTAAAAACTTTACAAGAAATAGGAGATTTTTATTCGCAAAACAATGAATTGTATACAGGTGCTGTTATAAAAATTAGTCCTAAAGATATTAAAAAATATCTAGATGTTGATTCTGAGATAGTCTATATTGAAAGAAATAGAAAGATATTAGGATGTATTGTTAATGTTCTATTTCCTACAAGAATTAATCTGGATATAACTATTCCAGATTTACTAGATAAATCTGAAAGATATCATCGTTTATTACCTGTAAAAAAAGATGATAAAGATATTATACTTCCATGTACTACTTTTCTAAATAACCATAAAAAATATAGAGGTAAAGGATTAGGAATGATGTTAATACAAAAATCCTTACAGATTAATTACGATATTGGTAACTTATCAGCATATTTTTTAAACAGTGTTCCTAGATGTGATAATGCGATTAAAATTAATATATGGACCTATCCATGTAATTTTTCTAGGTTGGAAAAGTTAGGTATTCCTTATAATAGAAGGTTTAAAAATAAATATGATAGAGACTTAGGGGCAGATCTAAAAATTATATTGGTCGATGAGAAGAATTCTCCAGAAGCTTTATTTTTATATAAAAGTCTTGTTAAAGACAAATCTATTTATTTTAATCCCGATATTAAATACTGGAATAAATTTATTAAGTCCTTTAGAACATATATCGTGTTATCTAATGGGAAAAATATAGGTATTTTTTCATCATATCATAACAATATATATGTGACCAGTAATAAATGTGAAATAACTTATGGAAATAGGTTAATATGTATTGGTAAACAACCAGAAACTTTAGAATGTATGTTACACCAATCCAGAAAGAATGGATATGATATAATACATTTACAAGAAGTTGGAGATTTAACATGTGATTTATTAAGAAAAAGTTATTGTACTAAAACAAATAATTCTGATTATCTTAACTTTTACAATTTTAGAATAGTCTTATCAGCATCAGATATTTATTTACCATTATTATGAATATAAGTATTTAATACTTATATTTAAATTTATAGTATTTATTCGTTAGATCTTTTATATATAAATACTCCTGTATTAGAAGGATAATTGACATCGGACATATCCTCATCAATAGGGGCCGAACTGGCTCCCATAATTACCTGATTGTAAATAGGTTCAGGTCTTCCTGTAAATATATCATAAATACCTTGCATAGTAAACCCTACAATACAATCTGTATTTTCCAAATGATATCTGACACAAAAGCTTAATTCTACAAATCCATTAGAATCTAATTCCAATTCATATGTAAACGCTCCTTCAGTTCTATATTTTGAGAAGAATTCAACCTTCTCATCAATCAGAGCTTTTCCTTCTTCAAAAGTAATTTCTTCTCTCTGTATTTTTTGACATACTTGATACATAAAAGTTACAAATGCTTGAAGAGCTGTACTTGTGGTATAAGGTTGTTTTTTATTACACTTACATTTATGTCTTTTACATTTTTTACATTTTTTACATTTTTTAGTTATTTTAGGTCTAATATGTAAAGCTAAATTAAATTGTGGGGATATAATAAACTCATCAATAAAATTAGTGTAATTGTCATCTTCAGCTCTTAAGAAATTGGCGTTATCAAAAGTTGTGGGGATATTAAATTCTGGGGTGAATTGAACATATCCGCTAGATTCTGCATCCATATATTTTGGGAAAAAGACCGTAATTCTTTTTACTATGATAAAAAGAGGAGCATTAGCTAACTTTAGAGCTTCCCTATATTCAAAATTAGGTGTTATTTTATATAATCTACCATCGATTTTAACACCAAGATTAAAACTACCTCCAAATAAAACAGGACTTATTTGTTCAATTATACTATCTGCCCAAAAGCGAGCATATTGGGTTCTAGTCGCAATAGTCTGATTACCTACTAATTCGTAGAATTTAGCAATAGCATTATGTAATTCTACAGTACCTTGAACAGTCAATCCGAGCTGCCCCTCAACACTAACATATGGTAATTTAAATTCAAACTGTATATTTAAGTCATCAGGTGGAGAATTAGGAACTCTGCCTCCAATTTTAAGAATAATATTATTCATTTTAATAATATTAATATTTTTTTAATTAATTATTTATTTACCACCTTGTTGAACATCAGCGCTAACGCTAGAACTAGCATTTCCGACACAATTAGAAGTACAATTAGGATTAGTTACAACTGTAGATACTCGTTTATCCTCGTCATCACATCCACCCGGGAAGTAAACTACCAGACCAGGTTCTCTTAAAATAACCAATTGAACTGCAGCACCATCATCAGGATTAGGCATGTTGTCATACATTTCTTTAACAGCCTTTGTTTCAAAAGATTGATAACCCATATATTTTTCTCCCCAGCTAATAACACAATCAGGATCTTCGGTAGGATCATAATCAATCGATGGTTCAAATTGTCTAATGCCAAGATCATATAATTTAGATTTACATTCTCCTGTTTCTTTATCAATATAAGCATATTGAAGATATATAGCTCCAACTCTAGATCCTTTAATAATATTGGTATTATTAGGATCAAATGGATCTTCAAGTTGAGTATTGGCAACCTCTACATTCCAACCTACTTTGGTATAAAAGTGAAGGATTTCTTTAAGTTTAGGATCTTCGGATAACCCAAAAATAGGATAATAAGGGACAAAAGTGATAGATCCTACAACTTCAATATCTCCAACCTGTTCATATTCACCAGGATAAATTTGGTTAAGTCTTTCCCTTCCATTCTTTAAACGTTGATTTAAAGAGGGTCTTTGTGGATCTCCACTATCGTAAATTTCTCTATTTAAGGTTTCACATAAACATTTAAATACATCAGCGTTTACCTTTTCAGGTTTCTTAGGGTATCTTGAATTAGGTCCCCAGTTACAATCTTGAGGAGGGTTAGGATCTACCTCATCGAAAACCAATTTAAAATCAGCACCTGAGTTTGCCAGCAAGTAATCTTGAAAACTCACCCCATCTATACTAAAGTCTTGGACATTAAGAGATTTGGTATCGACTTCGTGGGCAGTTACTTTACATGCTGAAAGTTTTTGTGTTTTGATCTTTTCAGCAGATATTCTTTTAGCTTTTATTTTATCTTCGCATTTGTGATGTTTGCGTCCCATTTATATTAAATTTATTTTTTTTTAAAACACATAAATCTTAATATTCTATTACTTTTTCTAAATTCTTTGGTATTATTAATAATATTGTCAAAAATTATATTATCTCCGTATTTTTGGGTTAAATAATCAAATAAATAGACTAAACCTCCTAATTTTTTTTCTCCATTAATTATATGACTAGATGATTTTGTGATACTGCTAGAAGAACCTATAAAATGTACTGGATTGTTTCCATTATAATATCTTAAGAATTCCCCACTATAACAACTATCTGATAATAGAATGAGTTTACATTTAATATTAATTTCAGATAATAATTGGTCAATGTGATAACTAAAAACTGTAGTGTTATCAGGATCTACCCAAGAACTGCATAACCCAACATTTTTAGGCAAATAAATGGATGACCTTAAACTTTTACCATGTCCTGAATAGTAAATTAATACAAGATCATTCTCTTTACATTTTTTTAAAAAATCTTTTATTATAGGAATAATCTTATTATCTATAGATATATAGATGTTTTTAGTTTTAAATCCTAATCTATCTATAAGTAATTTTTTAAATTCCACCACATCATCTCTGGCAGGAACCGATCTTATATCAGGATTAGTAATATATGTATTACCTATTAATAACCCTATTTTTCTCCCTGATTTACTAAACATTTTAGTAAAAAAGATAATATGAAACAAAACTCAAAAAATGAGAGTTAATGAAACACAAGAAAAACTATTATTTTATCAAACCGTAAATTGTATTTAAATTTCGTTGTGAAAAATACAAAAAGAATTTAATAGATCTTAAAGCATATTATCTATTCATCTTTCCAGATAAAAATACCTGTATTAGAAGGATAAACCACATCAGTCATGTCTTCGTCTATCGGAACAGCACTGGCTTTCATAATAATCTGATTGAATTCAGCTTCTTCTCTCTTTTGGAATATATCATAAGTTCCTTCCATAGTGAAACCTACAATACAATCATTATTAGCTAAATGATAGCGAGTACAAAAGGTTATAAATATAAACCCGTCCTCATCAATGCTAAAATTATAAATAAAACTTCCATTAGATCTATATTTTTCGAAATCTTGAATTTTAGATTGAATCATATTTTTCCCTTCTTCTACACTTGTTCTTTCTGTCTGAACAGCTAAACAAGTTTGGTAAATGAATCTTACTAAAGCTTTAAGAGCTGTGGGTGTAGTTACTTGAGTTTTATTCTTTTTATGTTTACAATGACATTTCTTACATTTTTTACTTATTTTAGGTCTAATATGTAAAGCTAATTCAAATTGTGGCGAATTAATAAATTCGTTAATACGATTAGTATAATTATCATCTTCTGCTCTGATAAAATTAGCATTATCAAAATCAGTAGGTATATTGAATTCTGGGGTAAATTGAACATATCCTCCAGACTCAGAGTCTACATATGTAGGAAGCATAATACCCGGTAAAACCGCACAATTAAGAAAATTACCTGTAAGTTGGTCAATTTGAGCTACTCTGATAGAAAAATTAGGTTTAATTGAACGTAGAGTCGAAGCAGCAATGGATTCTATTGTAAATTGACCTTTAAAAATAATAGGTTCTAAAGATACAGCCAATTCTGAAGTCCAATATCTAGTATAATTAAGTCTCTGATTTCTAGGTTGGTTTACAATTAATTCATATAATCCTGCTATACAATTATTTAATTCAACCTGACCTTGAACAGTTAGACATTTATCTCCATTATTAGGATTAATAATAATAGGAATTATACAACTAATTTGTATATTTAATACATCATTGGGTCTTCCTTCTCCAATACCTCCTAATTGCACAATTATAACATCTTTTTGAGCCATTTATAAAATGTATAAAATAAAAAATTTAGAAAAAAAATATTCTACATTTTATAAATGTGTAACAATTGCAACGAACGCAGATGTCATTGCAAATGGGAGAAATTCAAAAAGCTCGTCACAGGAAAGTTGAAGGCATGCAAAGCTTACATTAAGAAATTGGAAGTTGACGAATTACACGTAAAGAACTCAACTTTTGAAAAGGTAACTGCTGATGAAGGACACTTTGGATTGGTCACCTCTAGTCAAAATGTTATTATTACAGGAACTCAACCCACCGAGGCTGCTGAAGTTCAGTCACGTAATGTCGGATTCTCTACCCCCGAATCTGGATGTTTGATCACTGATTTTGTTGACTGTAATCAAGATGCTCAAGTTAAAGGTAAATTATATGCTCAATCATTAGCTGTTGGCGGAGTCCCTTCAATAAATGCTAAGTTGGAAGAACTTGAAAAAAGGATTTGCTGCTTAGAAGCTTCTATCTATGATTGTGAAGATTGTGATAACTGTGAAGAATGCGAAGACTGTGATTCTTACATTTTATAAATAACATCAAGTATAATTATTTGATTTTAAATCAAATAACTTAAATGTTGGACGAATACCAAGACAAAAATTCTTCCAAAGAGAGTTGCCCATCTTTATTTTTATCTAATTGATTGAACAAATCAGTATTTCTAATCTCATCATATCTTTCAATCTTAGTTCTAAGATCATCATCTAAATCAGACATATCATTCACAGTCTGTATCATATTGTTATGAACCTCCTCTAAAACTTCTTTTGCATTTAATAAACTTGTAATCACCTCTTTAGCTTTATCGTATTGTTTTCTTACATTCTCCAATTCATGTTTAAATTCTTTACTGATCACTTCTAATTCCTGATTACGAATATTTAATTCGAGTAATTTTTCTTCATAATCATCCTTAATAGCTGTAATCTCTTCTAATTTATTTTGTATCTTTTCAATAACCTCATTTAATTCAGAGATTTTCTTCTCATAAGCATCTTTGATTCTCAATAATTCTTGAGCTCTTTCCTGTAATTCGTCATTATTTCTTTCTGATTTTTCCAAACTCTTTTTAAATTCTTTATTAGATGCTTTATATTCATCCACATAATCAGCCAACTGATCCACTTTAATTTCAGCCTCTTTTAATAGATACTTTAATTCTACATTATTTTGTTTGTAATTGTTGTTCTCATCCTTGAGTGATCCTACAGTCTCATTTAACATATCCAATCTCTCTTCAAATTCTTTCAAATTTCTCTTTAATTTAGTTACAGCCTTCTCCATATCTCTAATTATTTTTGTATTTTCAAAGAATATAAATCCGGCAGGTATAAGAGACAAACCTCCACATATGGGGATAACTATACTTCCTGATAAAGCCCCTGTTACAATAATCACTATAGCAGAAGCAGCACCTAATATTGATAAACCATACTTAACCGAACGAAATAATTTCGAGAAGAAATAATCCATTTCTATTATTGATTATTTATTTATTTAGTAATATTTTTTAAATGAATATTGAACAGGAATTAATATTATTAGGTAAAATCCTTAAGGATCTTGACGTAGATCGTAATATAATTATCATTAAATACATACTTCCATTATTATCTGATTTAAATGAAGATATTCCTCCTAATTTTTTCAAGTTTGAAAATATAAACAGGTATTTTGAGGGATGTTTAGGTGATATTATGAATTTATTATTACCCGAACATATTGCTTGTATTATAGAGATGAATAGATTAAATATTAATACGATTGATGAATATTTAGATGCGGATTGGAGTTATTTTAATTCTTTAGGTAAATGTCAGAATTGTGATAAATTAGAAATCCTTCTAAGATGTGATGGGTATCATCATGAGGACTGTTTAAATTCTGAAATTACCTCTTTGGAAGGGTGTGATAAACAATTCTGTCATGAATGTGTTGAAGTTAATTGTGAGGAGATGGAAGAAGACTGTTATTCTGTTCGATGTGGGGGATGTTCAGATTTATAAACAAATATATTTTCGATGAAACTATTTATTTCCGATTGTGCGATCGGTTTAAATTTCCTAATTATATATTTTATATCATGGATCTCAATAGGCACAAGATAGAATTGGTCTTCAATAATATATAGATTCAATCTTCTTAAACGAGTAGTAATATATGACATTTAGTTATATATTATATTTAAATGTTAGAATTTTCCAAAGCTCTCAATAAACCTGTAATGATGACATTATTATATGGATCTTCACTATACACCAATTCCATTTTAAGATCCCAAAGATCAATAAGATGACATAATTCACAGTGATGTTTTTTCTCAGATAAACTCAAATTTTCTAAATCATCTGATAAATTATCATAGGAAGGATTAGGTACAGTGGTCACATCTGCCATTACATCTAGGGCTTCTTTTCTATTATCTAATAAAGCATTTTCCATATCTATTAGAGCTGAGGAGGCATACCCGTGAATAAAATTTAATTCCTCATCTTTAGAATGATTCTGTTTAGTACATATTTTATAAGCTTCTCCAAATAGTTTAACAGCCCTTTCTGCATAAACATTTCCTTTATAATCATTAGGCATTAGAAAACCTTCTGTTAAGGCTTTAACTAAAAAGGGTTTTAATAAGTTTCCTATACCCGTTTCAGCAAGAACATTATATTTTAGACATTTTAAAAACATATTTGCGTCTATAGGACGATTTTGGTGAAGAGAATAGAGTTTGGCTGTTATCCAAACTCTTCGAAAAATAATAGCTAAGAAAGATAATATAAATGCATTCTGTTCTTTGGTAACCTCCTGTAAAGGTTTAATTCCTGTTTTCATCTCCATTTTTATAGTTATAAACATCTTTAAATATTTATTTCAAGTATAATTCTGTAGATGATGTGGCTGTACCTAAATAACGAAACCCATCGTCTAAAGTCAAATATCCTTCAGTATCCAAATAATAATCTTTTCCTGGTTTTAATTTAGAAAAAGCATCAGCATAACCCTGAAAAACAACCTTGACCTCAGAACATTCCTCAATATGATTTAGATTTTGACTACATTCTGTTTCAGAACATGAACAGAATTCCAAAGTACATGTTTCACATTCTCTCTTGTCTTTAACAACTTCTGTGATAACTCCAATTAGTTTAGGAAAAGATTGTTTAATTTTAATTAGACCTAAAGTTTCAAAATATGTATTTCCAACCTCCTCACACATAACTAATAGAGGATTAGTAAAACCTATAGCGATATAAATATTTCCAAATGGATCTACAGATAAACTAAATGTTTCTAATACATTAGTAATTTGAAAGCTCCATTGAAAACATCCATTAGAGGAGAGTTTAAACACAAAGTTATCAATTCCATTTTTAGCGATTAATAAATCTGTTCCTATTCTTGTAGGGTCCTCAAACTCACCTCCAATGTAAATATCATCACATTCATCTAATACTAAATTTATCCTCATATTTATATTTTCCTGATTATACACAAAAGAGAAAAACCAATCTGTAACCCAATTTTTATCTAGTTTAGTCACGAATAACTTAACCTTTTCGTCTTGATTTTTATAACATCTCTTTCCTAATTCATATTCCTTTTCAAATAAACCAGATAATATGAGATTATTACAATTATCAAAACTCAGAGCCAAACCTCTACCTCCTTCAAAATGTCTTTCTCTTACCCAAAAACCATGTTTATCTATCTCTGCCATTAGAAAACAACCTAAACCTTCTTCTCTACGATTACAATCTCCATATGTTTCAGAATCAGTATAATCTGAAGTTAAAGTATAATCACATGAATATGAACAAGTATCTGAAGAAGAATATCGATCATGACATTTTAAAATTTTATCATCTAATTGTATTTTACCAAGATAACCACCTGTAACAATACTTCTTCCTTTCTTTGTAGTTACAATATCTTCCAAAAAACTAATATTTCTAATATCATCTGGTATGGACAAATCTTTTGCCCAAACAAAATCTCCCTTTTTATCTAATTTAACTATATAGGCAGATTCAGCTAATTGTTTAGAATTTGAATTTAATAAATCTGGAAGAACTATTGTTGGTGTTAAATTTAATCTACCCTGATAAGAATTAATATAATATACATTATCTTTCCCATCCACGGATAATCGTACTAGTATCCCTAGTTTTTCTCCACCAAATGTTGTTAAATACTTTATATTTCCTCCTTTATCAAATTTACAAATAAAACCATTCTCATCTTCTGTGGAAATAAAATCTTTGATTAAAACATTGTATGTAAATTTACTTGAAACTGTACCTCCTATATAAATATTATCTTTTATTATTTTAATATCAAAATTAGAAGAAATATCTATAGGACCTTCATATTCTAATATTTTTCTTGCCCAAGTCCATTCTCCATTTTTATCTAATTGAGCTATAAAAATACCTGATTTAGAAGCTGTTTCAGTATTTAATAAAATATTATTCGAGAAAGCAGTGTCTTCAAATTGTCCTACTATATAGACATTACCATCTAGATCTGAAATAGAACACATCCCTATACTCTTTTTAGATGAATTAATTCTTTGTAAAAAGTCAAACTCTGGATATGTATGACTCTTTTTTACAGTATTTTCCGCATTTATTTGAACGATATCTCCTATTTTTCCAGATCCTTTTAAATTAAAAACTTTAGACATCTTTTAAAATATAATTTAAAATTAAATCATTAATTAAAAATAATTTTAAAAGATGTCTTCTAAATGTAGCACTAAATCTAATGTTTGTGGTCAAGGCGTTAATATTATACCCGGAGGTTGTGCAAGTCAGGAGGCCAGCTTCTTCCAATGTTTGACCAGTACTACAGATAAAGCTAAACAACCAACTTTTGCACTCGGAAAATTTACAGGTCTTACACCCACAAGTAGGGCATGTTGTGGATCTGGTGGGATAAGCGAACAACCGCCTCGAAATGTCTGTTGTAACAGTTCAACAGATTTTCCTTGGAAAAATACGATTAACGGATACGGTTACAATCAGCAACATGCATTTTGTTACTCACTTCCCGAAACTCCATGTCCAGGATTAGGATTTTCAGGATCTTTACCACCGGAAGGGTATGCAGTTTGTTATGGGGATTCTTTGAGTTCACGTTCTGATGTTAATAATTTTTCTAATATACTGACACCCACTATGTCTAAATCCTGTATTTATCCTATTACTGTTTTTGAAGGTACAAATCCTATATATGACCCTTCTAATAATAGTGGAACTGCGGCATTAGCTGTTCAAATGTATAGAGATACATTTGTTAAAGATTTAAATGACGGGTCAGAAAATTCAGAAACCTATGGAACTAAAATTATGCCTTATTTCTGTCAACAGGAGACAGTATTTCCTGATAAATGTCCAAATGATCTTATTACAGGCCAAAAAATGACCACTTGTAGTAATTTTGTTGTTGGTGACGGTGATTCAAGTAATCCTACTGGTGGTAATTTATGCAGGGAATGGTATAAAAATTCTTATAATAAAGATAAGTTTAGAACAGAGGTTACGGGGGCTATGCAAACATATTGTACCTCCACCCGAAATCAGGTTTGGATTGATGATTGTAGATGTTTAAATGCTGGAGGTAATCCAAATACAACCCCTCCAGAAGGAGATCCAGTATTTGTAGGATTAACTGTACAGAGTATTCCCGCATCATGTTGGTATATCCCCTGTATTCCATCCACAGATCTGGATAATAATCAATTAATAACTCCCTTGGCAGTTAATGCTCAAGAGCGTCCAGGAATTAATGGGTTTTGTCCTCAAAAGGTATGTCAACAGATTACTCTTAATTATGAAAAAAGTAATTTATCAGAAGATAATGTTAAACAGAGTATAAGCTGTTCAGAAACTAAAAAAGCAGCATCAAATGCAACTAACAATAGCACTGATATTAGAAATTTTGCAGAAAGAAATAAAGCTTGGATTATAGGTGTAGGTATTGGTGTTGCTGTTCTAATCATTATCATTATTGCTGTGGTACTTATCTCCAGATCAGGCAAGAAAACCCCTCCTCCAAACTTTCAGAATGAATTGAAATCCTTAGAAAGTTAATTTCCTTTAAACCCTTACTTCTTGTCAACTCAATAAATAAAGATAGACTAAATCTCAAAACGAATACTTAATGAAAAAGAAGAAATTTATGATTTTTTCTAAACCATAAATTACAATGAAAAAACGATCATCTCTAAACGCATTTTTCTCTAAAATAGGGTTTGTATATATCTATATACGTTTAATTTTGATAGATAATATGTTTTAAAAGAAGATCCTGTTTAATACATATAGTAGTATTAAAGCCAGTGAAATAGCTATAACTGTAACAACAATCTTAACCCAATCAATATTAATCCAAATAATCCCTAAAACCAATAGAGTAGCAATAATCTCAATAAATATAAATGTTACATTCTTTATTCTTTTATAATAAGCATTGGTCTCTAATTTATACTTGGCTAATTCACTTAATCCTGATGGAATCCGGGGAGGACCTCTAAATAAAGAAGGATATAATAAAGACATTTAGATATAAAATATTTTTTATTCTTCTTCTGAAGTAAATATACTTGAACTACTTAATGATATGTCTGATTCAAATTCATCATATATCAATTCATCTAATTCACCTCTATCTCTATATTTATAAAATTCCTCCTCTTCAAACCAATCTTCTGTTCTTATATTCTGAATAGGATCGTCATTATCGAATAATTGTATAAGATAAACTCTATAAGGTTCCCATTTCTTTTTTAGTTTCTTATATTTATCTATAATACAACCATCAAATCTTCTTTTAATTCTATACCATAGATATCCTTTTTGATAATAAAAAATATCAAACATATACATCATGGTATAAACAGAGGATGAGGATAAATCATTCGGATCAGATAGGAATAGGATATCATTCTTATAGAATACATCATATATTTTATTATAGATATTCAAAGACATTTATAATTATTTTAATTTATTAAACTATTTTAATAAAAATTAATTTATCTCTAATAAAGAATTTTTTAAGAATTATATTATGGGATCTAATGTTGCACGTGAAGCAGTTAATGATAGTGCAAGTATAATAAATAGTGCTATTAATTCAGCCACTCAGACAGCAAAAACATCTTTTAATGCGTCAGAAGAGATTAATGTAAAAAATTGTAAAAATGTTGATATAGAGAATGTAGATTTTAGTGAATATGTGACTATTAATGTTCAGGAACAATTAACAGCTTATCAGAAAAATACAGAAGAGACTCAAATTAAAACCCAAATAGAACAGACGGTCAAGCAGATTCTTGGATTTTTAGCTATTACTCCTGGTTCTAATGAAGCTAACATTATTACAGATTTAGTGACTAATATCACTAATTCAATGTCTAATACATTTACACAAACTTGTGCTGAATCATCTTCGGTTAGACAAGGAGTAGTGTGTAGTGATTCAGATAATGTTAAAATTAATGGAATTAAATTCAGTACTTATGAGAATAATGTTAATAACTGTATAGGTAATGATGTAGGAGTAAATACAGCTAAAAATGCTTTGATTCAAAATGTAACTCAGAATGTAGATCAGACCAAAGCAGGTCTTTTTAGTTTTTTTGGTTGGATTGCTGTAATTGTTATTGCTGTAGTTGTAGCAGTTTTACTTATAGCTATTTTTGGAATAGCCACAGCAGGATTGATTTTTGGAGATCCTATAGCTATTTTCGGATTTATTTTATTTGCATTTAGTATTGTTCTATTCTTGTTAGCATTTGGTTATTTCCCTCAATGGTGGCCTTATGAAACAGAAACAGTACTTGATTCTCAAGAAGAGAAGAAGAATAAAAAGAGGAAGAATCTGATTCTGCTTATAGTAAGCGGAAGTTTGGCTATTCTTACTTTGGCTGTGACTATTCTTATTTTCTTCAGAGGACTTCCTAAACAACCATCTAAATATTCAACACAAATAAAAAGTTTAGAACAAGCTGTTGAGAAAAGAAAATTAGAGGAGGCGGCAGGCTTATTACCTCCAACTGATGAAGCTCCAGGTTCACCATTTGAAGAAGCTGAAAAAGAAAGATTATCTATTCCTGATTATGAAGCTCCAGGATCACCAATTGAAGAAGCTGAAACAGGTGGAGTTTTAGAAAGGTTAGAATCTAAACTCAAACCTGAAATAGAAAAAGGTGAAGAATTCTTTACACCTAATGAAGAAGCCTTAGAAGGTGCAGTAGAATAAACGTAAGTTATATTATTATAATATAAATTACTATGGGAGATTCCAATCAATCTCTTTTTGACCTGATTCTCTTAATAAACGATTAATTTCATTGAAATGATTACATCCAAAGAACCCTCGATTTGCACTTAAACCACTCGGGTGAGCCGCCTCTAGAATGGTTGCTCTTTGTCCAATTATCTTTTTAAGTTTTTGTGCTTTTCTACCCCACAGAATAAAAATACATTTAGGATTTATATTTAAAACAGCCAGGATAACTTTTTTGATAAAAGACATCCAGACTTCTTTATGAGATCCTGCACAACCAGGTCGAACAGTTAAACATTGGTTAAGTAATAAGACTCCCTGTGTTGCCCATCCTGTCAAATCTCCATGATTAGGTTTTTTAAATCCAGGTACAGATTTAAGTAATTCCTTATATATATTCTGAAGACTACTAGGAATCTTTTTAGCCTCTCTTGGAATTGAAAAACTCATTCCTACAGCCTGAGGTTTAAAGATCCCATTGCAATCCACATGAGAATGATAAGGGTCTTGTCCCATAATCACAACTTTAACTTTATTTAAGGGAGTCACTTCAAGAGCTCTAAAGATATTTTTGCAATCCGGATAAAACCTACCATGTTCCTTTTTATCTTCTTCTAGTATATCTGAAATATCTTTTAATTCGTATTTTGCGCCTTCAAAAACCTTTTCCCAAGTGAGTGGAGCCCATTCATTTGCAATTCTTTCTATGGTCCAATCATTAGTAATCTGTTCTTTATTAGGATCTAATATTTTAAGTTTAAATCTGGCTGCCTGCATTTAGGTGTTTGTAAGCTTATTAATATGGATCATTTTTCTCTAAATTCTACACATTTGTATTTAGGTTTATCTATTCTCCATATTATTCTTCTTAATTTTTTATCAGGAACATATAATCCATAATTATATGATATGTATAATTCACAACGTTCAAATAATTCCAATAAAGAATATAGATAATGATCATATAAAAGATCTTTTACGATTCTGGTTGTTTCTTTTTCAAATTCCTGAATGGATTCTATTTTTTCTAATACTTCCATTTCAAGTTCCAATTGATCCCCAAATGGTGTTTCAAGAGTTCCTATAAAGGTTTTCATTTATGTATTAAAAATTTTACTTTTTTATTTTTGTAAAACCATTTAATACATTTATCATTATTATGAGATGTGTCATTTTGAGTAAAACATAAAGATGTAGAACAATCAATATTTTCAAAATTAGTTATAGGTATACATCCTTTTTTATTTGCTATAGAAAATATTTTAATCCCAAAATAATTCAACCATCCGGAAAACCAAATATCATCTACCCATTTACATTCATTAGGTGCAGATTCATAATCGAATACTTTACTCAGGTCTTTAAACATTTCTTTGGTGACCAGAAAACTGTTATGCCCCATTAATAAATCTACATATTGACATTTTCTAAAACGTAACCAAGTAGGAGATTTTTCATTTTCTATTTGTAATTTTTTCGTCACAAAAGCACCGAAAATGGTTAAGGCATCCTTACAATTTCTATTATAAAATTCATCTATATATGATTCTATAGTCTTAGATCCATAAATAACATCATCATCAACAACAATTATAATAGTTTTTGAGGATTCTCTTAATAATGTAGGTAATAATTTTGTAGATGGACCATAATCTTTATCAACTCTATAAATTTTAACATTCTTTAAAGATTTTAACCATTTAGGTATTTTGTATCTATCTCCTTTAATTGTTTTGTAAGGAATATTAATTGCTATTTCATCTACTCTTTTTGTATTATCTAATAAACTACATAAAGTAGGTTTTAATTTATCTATTCTATCAGGTATAGTTGTTAGAGATATAACTACTTTTCTTTTCGAATTTATTCTATCTTTACATAAGTATTTATCATCATAATGTGATATATTATTTATATTTCTCAATTTCATATATCTATATATTTCAACATGATTAGATTGATACAGGGTTAAAATAGTTAAAATTAAGAACAAAATCAATATATAATAATACATATATTTATTAATATATTTATTATTTGTAACTGATTTAAATTTAAATCCAAATATGAATTAATAAATGCTCAGACGCTCCCAAAGGCTGGCCAATAAAAAAAGGAAAAGAGAAGGATGTATACCCCAAATATGTGGAGAATTATTTAAAATACAGAATGAGAGTGTTTTAAAAACTCCATCTAATGTAATTGATTGGACCAAATGGGTGGCCGCATCATCAACTAAAAATTATGTAATGGATGATCCTTTTCTTGACTTTTTAAAATACTCAAGTAGTAGTCTAATCAGATCTTTTCCTAATTTGGCCTCAGAATTTACACCCAAACAGACTGACGGGGGTGGATTTATGAAAAATATATGTGAAGCAGGTAATGTATTTGAATCTAAAGTTTATGATTTGTTGAAATCTGAATTGGGTGAAGATAATGTGATTGATATTGGAGGTAATTTAAATAGTCGCTCTGATGAGAAATATCATAATACCATCAAGGCTATGAAGGATGGAATTCCTTTAATTTATCAAGGAATTGTAAGAAATTATACAAATAAAACCTATGGAGTTCCTGATTTATTAATCAGATCAGATTATTTAAATTCCATTGTTGATCTGAATGCTTATACCGGAGAGGAGAGTAAAATCGCTGCTCCGTATTTACAAAAGAAAGGTATTTTATCCAGAACCAGAAGAACTCGAAGACGAAGAAGAAAAATTAATGATTATCATTATGTTGTGATTGATATTAAGTATAAACAATTGGTTTTGAGATCTGATGGAATACATCTTAGAAATGATGGGAATAATAAAGCTTTTAAATCACAGGTTTGGGTTTACACGGATGCTTTAGGTGAGATGCAAGGGTATAGACCTAAATGTGGATTTATTTTAGGTTCTAAATGGAAATATACATCTTCCGGTGAAGACTATTCAGGAAATAGTTGTTTTGAACGTTTAGGTAGAATAGATTATACTAAATTAGATAAAGAGTATATCTTGAAAACAAAATCAGCTGTAGAATGGATTAACCATGTTAAGGAGAAAGGGAAAACCTGGAATCTTTCTAAAACTCCATTACCCAGAGCTGAATTATATCCTAATATGTGTAATAGTTATGATTATCCATATCATAAAATCAAAAAGGAATTTGCTGATAGTATAGGTGAATTAACTTTATTATGGTATGTTGGTCCTAAAGAGAGAAGAAATGCACATAATAATAAAGTATATAGTTGGAAAAACCCATTCTGTAATCCATCTATTTTGGGGATGAAAGGAGAGAAGAGACCTAAAGTTTTAAGAGCTATTTTAGATGCCAATAGAGATCAGGGTCATAATATTAGACCTAAATATTTTGGTAATAATTATGGTGATTGGAAGAATAGGAAAAAGTTAGAATTATTTGTAGATTTTGAGATGAATAATTCGGTTTTCCAGGATTTCCAGGATCTTCCTAATTTTACAAACAAGACTATGATTTTCTTAATTGGTGCAGGTTATATTTGTCCCCATACTAATAAATGGATATATAAAAAGTTTTTAGTAGATAGATTAAACCCTAAAGAAGAGAGTAGAATATGTTCAGAATTTATGACCTATATTGAAGTATTAAAAAGAAAATATAAGGTTGATGAGATCCCCTTATATCATTGGTCTCATGCCGAGGTATCCAGTTGGAATAGAGCCGGTGAAAGATATCAGGATGAATGTGTTTTATTTTATTCTGATCTAGAATGGGTGGATTTATTAAAAACATTTACACAAGAACCTGTGGGAATTAAAGGATGTTTGAATTATGGATTAAAAACAGTCACCAAAGCCTATTCAGATCATGGATATATTAAAACTAAGTATGATAGTAATTTAGGTTGTACTAATGGAGCTGATGCTGCAGTGGAAGCGTATCGTATTGAAAAGGCTTGTCAGAGTAGAGGGATCACCTTTCCAGATCATCCTCTGACCGAAGAGATTGTTAAATACAATGAGATTGATTGTAAGGTTTTACAAGAAATTTTAGAACATAATAGACAGAATCATATTCACCCTCAAGATGAAGATTTATTCGAGAATAGAGATAGTATTGAGAGTTTTTCTGAAGATAGTTTAGATGAAGAATATGATAGGATCTTCAAGAAAAGAAAGATTGATTAATATATTTCATTAAAAAATATATTAAGTATAAATGGACGTCAAAGATTTACCCAAAGATATATTAGTCCTATTGGCTTTAGATTTAGATGTAGAATCTGTATTAAATTTATGTCTCTCAAGTAAAAAGATTAATCGTAAAGTATGTGAAAATAGGGATTTTTGGAGATCTAGACTTAAGAAAGATTTCCCTATGATTAATTTAAAATCAGGCCAAGACCCAAAACAAATTTATTTATCTTGGAAGAGACTAGAACGTACTGAATATGAACTTTTAAAATTTGCTATATCAGATCCAACCCCCTTACTTAGGAGAGTTATATCACCTAAAGAAGAGTTTCGGAATTTATTATTAGCTTTGGACCCTACATATTTAAATATTATTTATTCAGATTATACAAGTACTGAACCATTTAATGAGAAAGATTATCCGGGTAACACTCGGGAGGAAAAAATAGATTCTATTATAGATATAGCTGAGGAGAGTGGGGTGGATGTTGAATCTGATTGGGGACTTTTGAATACAGCCTTTATATCACAACTAGAAGAATCCTCAGAAGAAAAGAATGTTTCAGATTATTATTTTGACCCTTTTGCTTGGCATCACTATTTTGATATAATATACGCCGATTAATTATATATGTCTGAAAGTGTCATAATATCTTCCCAATATTCATCTTGTGTCTGATCTGTTAGTTGATCTCTTAATTCTAATAAGGATTTTTCTATAGAGGCTCCATTAGGATAAAAGAAATGATTCCATATCCAGATGGAAGATAAATAAAATCCAAGAAATAGAATACTTGTAATTACGAAAAATTCATAGAAATCAGGTAATCTCTGATACATGAAATATACAATAGGAATTAATAAGATAAGAGCTACCAATAAAGATTGTCTCCAGGCCACATAATCATAACTTACCTGAACCATTTTTCTTAATTTATCAATATATTTCTCTGGACTATCTGATAAACTGGGTGATTCACATTTATGGGTACATTCTTTACCTGGTTTACAATCATGAGCTGTATATTCGGCTATTAATAATACAAATATAGATATAATGATAAATATAAACAACCATAACATGTTTTCTTTATCACAGAATTCTATTTAAATCATATTTATCGTGAAAATATGATTTTAGAAATAATTAAATATCACCCGATTATATGTAAAAGATTGTATAGGAGAAATACCTAATGAATCTACGAAACTCTTAAAATATTCATCTTTTTTATCTTCCGATAGAGAATGATGTAAAAGAGGATATAATAAATTATATTTTATTCTATATTTACCTTCCAAGGTAGTATTGTATTGAAGTGCTAACCATTTACAATAGTCTTCAAATGAATGTCTATTATCTTCAAATTTTTTAGACTCAAAATTCATTTAATAAAACCTGTTTTCTATTTATATTATTTGATCTTTAATAATCTGGTTCTGGTAAATAAACATTGTTGATCTAAATATTCCTGAATGTCTTTTAGATCTTTAGGTAATTGTCTAATGGTTCTAGAGAGAGCTAAAAATAAAAACGATAATTTTCTATTACAACCAATTAATTTAGACATTAACATGTTAAGAAATTTCTTATATTGAGCTTGAGATTTTTGAACTTTACTATATTCGGCTAAATTAGAGACAGGTGGATCTGGTACGAAATATTGAGGGTTTCTTTCAAAGAATTCAGCAACAACTATAAAAGCATGAATATGTCTTAATCCTTTCTTTAAAAATGTATCTAAACTTTTCCCTGTAAAGGCCAACCTACCTTCTCTATTTAATATATAATCATATAACCATTTAAGTAATGGGTCAAATACTTTTTGATTTAATGTTCCTGGTTTTTCACATATATCTTTAACAATCCTGGAAGTTCCTAATAAAGAACATCTTGGCTTAGTGGCTTGCCAATTAGCCATGGCAGGCACCATCTGTTTCTTCAACCATTGTAAATTTTCAATTATCTGTTCAACCTCCTGAATATCTTTAGGAGTTTCCATTTTAATTAGAAATTAAATTTTAATATTAATTAAAATTTAATTATGCCAACTTTTATTGAGGGATTATTTTTACCTATTTTATTTATATTAGTGGTGGTTGCTGGTGCAATTTTAGGTATATTAGCTAATGTAACCATTGATACAATAGATAATAATCAGAAATTTACAAGAACTGACGATTTGGTTGATGCAAATCGAAACATATATATTGCTTATATCTTATATTTTGGTGCTGCAGCTACAATTATAATTAGTATTATTACTCATTTAGCATGGACGGATGCGCCATCCTGGTTACAATTCTTTTTAACTTTTATTAGTTTTGTATTAATTGTGATTGGTGTTATTTTTATGTGGTTAGGATATCTTGATTTAAGTAATATTAGTACAAATGCTAAAACACAAACTTTATGGGCTTTAATTTTAGGAATTGTGGGAGCTATTGTAGGTATTATTTTAGTTTTTGTTAGAGGAGGTCATTATATTAGAGAACAGACTATAAAAACTGTTAAAGAGGAGGAACCTGAAATAACTAAAGATGTAGAAGAGACTTTAGATGGACAAGAAGATATTATCGAATCACCACCTACAACAGTACAATATGATACAGATATTGGTAAAGTGACCACAACCACTAGAAAATTAGATCCATCATATCCTATGATGTTAGAATAGAAGTATATAGATTCAATTTATCGGTTTTAAAATGTTTAAGAGGTGTCTTATAAGATATTCTTAACCCTAATTGGGTATATAATTGTTGAAAATACATCTTATTATCGATTAGGATATCATATAAAGTAAGATTCATATTTTGAGTTTTTAGTATTATATAATTATCTATTACTATTTGCATTTATTTAATAAAGTGATATTAAATAAATTAATTACTAGGTTTTATTTTTAGCTTTAAAAGAGGTGGATTGTGAGATGTATATTTATATATTTTTGATAAATACGGATAGGTTATATCATAAACATTATTATATAGAGGTTCAAAATTTTCATATGAAAATTTTGATGGGTCAGTCATATATAGAACTAGACCTGTTATTATAAATTTTGAAAATAGATTAGTATATCCTCCTATATACATTCCTGTTAAAAAAGAATATGCATATATAGAATTAATCATTTAATAAAAATTTTATTATTTAATAAACAAACATTTTTAAATGAAAAGACATTTTATTGATTATGGTATTGATGATTATGATAATACTAAAGATGATAGATCGTTGAATAGTATTAAAGAGATTGTCTTAACAAAAGAAGTAGTGAAAGAGAAAAGTTTAATAGGGCCGACCGGACCACAAGGACCTAAAGGAGATCAGGGAGAACCAGGAGTAATGGGGTTACCCGGCTGTCCAGGCCCCAGAGGTGAAAAGGGATGTAGAGGAAAGAAAGGACCTACTGGTTCTACTGGAGCAACAGGACCTACTGGTTCTACTGGTGATAGGGGTGCAACAGGACCTACAGGTCCCACTGGTGCTCAAGGAGATACAGGTCCCACTGGTGCTCAAGGAGATACAGGTCCCACTGGTGCTCAAGGAGATACAGGTCCCACTGGTGCTCAAGGAGATACTGGTCCCACTGGTGCTCAAGGAGATACTGGTCCCACTGGTGCTCAAGGAGATACAGGACCTACTGGTGCTCAAGGAGATACAGGACCTACTGGTGCTCAAGGAGATACAGGACCTACTGGTGCTCAAGGAGATACAGGACCTACTGGTGCT
>Ga0180438_10002251_pt1 | contig 32164 bp, 23 predicted proteins | sample SS_ome_12_FD_132455 | JGI IMG/M metagenome (GOLD analysis project Ga0180438, IMG submission 132455) | Hypersaline lake sediment archaeal communities from the Salton Sea, California, USA - SS_3_D_2 metaG | ecosystem: Environmental > Aquatic > Non-marine Saline and Alkaline > Hypersaline >... | reverse complement strand
CGCCGGGCCGCCCGCACATTATTACAAGCCACGTTCAAAAAGAGGACCGGCCAAAGGCTTATGACTTCATCCGCAAAAAGCTAAAGGCCGGCAACCAGGCATATTTCGTTTATCCGAGGATTTACGCCACCGACCAAAACGACAGGCAAAAAGCCGCTATCGAGCAGTTTCATAAACTCTCTAAAGAGATTCTGCCAGAGTTCAAGGTGGCACTTTTGCATGGTCGGATGCCATTTCTGAAAAAACAAAAGATTATGGCTGAATTCGGCAAAGGGAAAATCGACGTTCTCGTTTCCACCGTGGTTATCGAAGTCGGTATTGATGTTCCCAATGCCACCATTATGGTCATTGATGGTGCCGGTCGGTTTGGCCTGGCCCAACTGCACCAACTTCGCGGCAGGATAGGCCGAGGACAGGTTAAATCCTACTGCCTGCTTTTTGCCGAAACAAAGAACGAGGTGTCAATGGAACGGCTTGAAGTTATGACGCGCACGAGAGACGGTTTTGAAATTGCAGAATACGACCTACAACTCCGCGGGCCGGGTGAGCTGTTCAGCGTGCGACAGCATGGGCTGCCGGATTTAAAAATCGCAGATATCCTGGACGACTATGAGCTGTTAACTATGGCTCGTCGCGACGCATTTGGTATTATTGAAACAGACCCTGCGCTGACAGCGCCACATCATAAAAACATCCGCCGTGAACTCATAACCAGATTCGGCCATGCTATTAAACTCGCGGATATTGCCTGACAAAAAAGATCAGGTCGGCTATACTGTTGGAATTGGAAATTTCTTTTGTTTTTTCCGGCTTAGTTATAAAAGCGAGGCGACAGATGGAATATATTGCAGTTGACCTTGGTGCCGAGAGCGGCAGGGTAATGCTCGGGGCCGTGCAAAACGGTATTCTGGGGATGCTGGAAGTTCACCGTTTTGAAAATGCACCTATTCGGGAGGATGGCGCTCTTAAATGGGATTTTAGAAACATTTTGTCAGAGGTAAAAAAGGGCATTTCAGCAGCAGTAAGAAAAAGTGAAGGTAAGGTATCCGGGATTGGAGTGGATAGCTGGGGGGTTGATTACGGCCTTCTTGGTAGTGACGGTGAACTGCTCGAGAACCCTTATCATTACAGAGATGAAAGAAACAAAGAGATGATGCAGCGGGCATTCGAACTTCTCGGCAAAGAAGAAATATACGCAAATACCGGCTTGCAGTTTATGCAGATTAATACTATCTATCAGTTGCTCTCCTCGCGAATAAATAATCCGGAATTGCTGGGAAAAGCTGAAAAACTCGTTTTTATTGCCGATCTTCTCTGTTATTATCTGTCAGGCAGAATTTCCGCTGAATATAGTCTCGCCAGCACATCGCAGTTGATGGATATGCATAACGGCAAATGGTCGGAAATTATTTTCGGGAGGCTCGGGCTTCCGATTGAGATTATGCCCGAAGTCGTAAAGCCGGGAACAATTTCAGGGCCTTTGAGAAATGATTTATGCGAAGAATTCGGCTGCGAGCCCATAAATGTCATCGCCTCAGCCTCCCACGATACCGCATGTGCCGTTGCCGCTGTGCCTGCGGAGGCCGAAGAAAACTGGGCATACCTTTCCAGCGGCACGTGGTCGCTTATAGGAATTGAATCTGCAGAAGCATACATCGGCGAAAAAAGTCTTAAATACTCCTTTACCAACGAAGGCGGGGTGGAGGGAACAATCAGATTCTTAAAAAATATAACAGGTCTGTGGATTTTGCAGGAATGCAGGCGACAATGGCAGGCTGAAGGTGAAGAGCGGTCCTACGGTCAGCTTGCCGATATGGCACGGCGTGCTGAAGCTTTTTTCGGTTACATCGATACGGATGATAAAAGTTTTCTGTCTCCGGGCAATATGCCGGAGAAAATAAATAACTTTTTATCCGGAACCGGCCAGCAGCGGTTAAATGACAAAGGACAGACGGCAAGAGTTATCCTGGAGAGCCTGGCGTTTAAGTATCGAAAGGTCATCGATGACATCTTCGAGATTACCGGCAAAAACACAGATGTTTTGCATATTGTAGGCGGCGGTATTAAAAATACGGCGCTGTGTGAGTTCACCGCTGATGCTCTGGGCAAAAAAGTAATTACGGGGCCGGCGGAAGCTACGGCTGCGGGCAATATTTTGATGCAGGCCAGAGCAACCGGGCAGATAAAATCTCTGCGAGAACTGAGGCAGATTGTTAAAAACTCCTTCCGGTTAAAAGAGTACCTCCCTGTAGATGGAGACAACTGGGAGCGTCAGTACAACAAAATAAAAGACTTGAAGTAACTATTATCCGAATAATGACAGAGGCAGGGTTTGGTAAAAGAACTCGAAGAAAAGCTGGACAGTTTCGATAGTTCGGTCAGGCAGAGTGCATTGAGAAAACTGTGCGGCCTGGTTGAGGCCGGTGCAGTTGATTTGCCGTCCGCGAGCAGAAAAGTCAATCTGCATTGCCATACCTTTTATTCTTACAACAGTTATGGCTATTCGCCGGCTAAAATTGCATGGTTGTCACGGCGGCGGGGGCTGGCGGCAGCTGCTGTTATTGATTTCGATGCACTTGACGGGCTGGAGGAATTTCTTACGGCCGGCTCTGTGCTGAATCTAAAATGCTGTGGCGGTTTTGAGACGAGGGTGTTTTTCCCTGAGTTTGCAGATAAACAGATTAATTCACCCGGCGAGCCCGGTATCGCATACCACATCGGTGCAGCAATTCCACGAGGGAATCTGGATGCTAAGCTCGGCAGGTTTTTGCAAAAGATGAAGGCAACCGCTCAAAACAGAAATATCGCCCTGATGAACAAGGTTAACGAATATCTTAAGCCTGTTGAATTAGACTATGAAAAGGATGTAACCGTACTGACACCGAACGGTAATGCTACCGAGCGTCATCTTTGTCTGGCATACGCAAGGAAAGCTCAGCAGCTTTTTCCAGACAGTGATGATTTAAGTAATTTCTGGTCCGACAAATTACAAATCGATGCGAAAGAGCTTGATTTGCCGGAAGGTGTGGATTTGCTCATGGCGTTACGCGCAAAAACGATGAAGCAGGGGGCGAGCGGTTATGTTAAAGCTATCGGAAGTGAATTTTTGAAGATGAAGGATGTTAATGACTTTATTTTAGCGGCCGGCGGGATACCTACGGCCGCATGGCTCGACGGTACCACCGAGGCAGAAAGAGACCTTTCCGGACTTCTCGAAAGAGAAATGGCTCAGGGGATAGCCGCTATCAATATTATCCCCGACAGAAACTATACGAGTGGGGTCAGTGATGACAGGCTGGATAATCTTGTCAAGGCCGTATCATTGGCACAAGAGCTGCATCTGCCTGTGGCTGTCGGTACGGAAATGAATAGTTTCGGCCAAAAGTTTGTGGACGACTTCGATTCACATGAGCTGAAACCGATGGTTGATATTTTTCTGAAAGGCGCTTATATATTTTATGCACACTCGGTGCTGGAAAGGAACTGCTGTCTGGGATACACCAGTCAATGGGCGAAGCGAAAGTTTTCGGGCAGGGCTGAGAAGAACTGTTTTTATCAGGAAGTTGGTTTTCTGCTTTCGCCTGCAAAGGAGGATTTGATAAAAGGGCTTGGCGAAAACGTTACAACGACAGAGATTCTTAAAAAGCTTAAAGGATAACACAGATATATGTTTGACTTGCCTGATAAACAGTATGCGGTTCAGTTAGTCGGGCCCGATGAGCTTGTTTTGAACAGGTCGAAAGAAGTTCCCGTTCCCGGACCGTGGCAGATTTTGTGCAGGGTCGAAGCGATTGGTCTTTGTTTTTCAGACCTTAAGCTCTTAAAACATTTCACCGGTCATCCTCGCAAATCGCAGGTGACCGCCGGCATAGATTCCGATATTCTTTCAGAGATACCGAGTTACGTGCCCGGCGGCAAAGCCACCGTGCCGGGACACGAAGCGGTAGTAACGATTGCCGCAGCCGGCTCCAAAGTTAAAGATTATAAGGCTGGACAAAGGTATCTGGTTCAAACGGATTATCGATGGCTTTCCACAAAAAATTCGAACGCTGCGTTCGGCTATAATTTCGAAGGGGCACTGCAGGAATATGTGCTGATGGACTTACGGGTTATAATCTCGCCGGAAGGTGAATCTATGCTTATACCTGTCCCGGACGCGCTTGGCAATTCGGCGGTTGCCCTGGTGGAGCCATGGGCATGTGTCGAAGATGCGTATGCGACGTCGGAACGCAAGCAAATCAAGCAAGGCGGGAGGACGCTGATAGTTGCCGATGAGCAAATCGATGAAAATAAGATATATGAACTATTCGACAAACACGGCCGGCCTGGAAAAGTCACGTGGATTTGCGATTATCCGGCACCTGCGAAATTAAGCCTTCCTGTTGACGCAGCCGGCAGTGCAGGTGAAGTACCGGATTTTCAGTACGATGATGTATTTTACTTCGGCGGTAATTGCCAGGTAATTGAAAAACTTTTCTACAAGCTCTGTCGTCACGGTCATCTTAATATCGCTTTATGCGGCAGGAGACTCGACAGATACGTTGACATTCCGCTCGGATTGATTCATTACAGCGGGATTCGCGTGGGCGGGACACCGGGAGACAATCCTGCACGAGTCTTTGATTATATCCCGGATTGCAGCGAAATAAGAGAATCGGATACAATCAATGTTATCGGTGCAGGTGGGCCTATGGGGATGATGCATGTGATACGGGATATTTCTCAGGGGGTTAAAAATGTAAGTGTCTTTGCAGGTGATATCAGTAACGAAAGGCTGGCCAATCTAAGCAGAATAGCAGGTCCTTTGTCGGAACAAAGACAAGTGCATTATGCAACCTATAATCCCAAAGTCGATAAAAGCAGCAATCTTTTCAGCTATACAGTAGTTATGGTGCCTTCCGTGGCATTGGCGGCTTCGTCGGTTGCGAATGGCGGTGAAGGTGCAATAATAAATATTTTCGCAGGTATATCCAAAGAAAGCACAGGTTCAATCGATTTGAATAGATATATCGAAAAGCAGATGTATTTTACAGGGACCAGTGGGTCAACGGTAAAAGATATGCAAACGGTATTATCCAGGGTCGAAAAAGGTCTCTTCGATACCAATGTCTCTGTGTCTGCAGTAAGCGGGCTCAAAGGCGCGGTTGAAGGTATAAGGGCGGTGGAAAATCACAGCATCGCAGGAAAGATTATTGTGTATCCAGCCTGCAAAGGTATGGGGCTGATAAGGCTCGATGAATTGAAGGATAAAATGCCATCGGTGGCTGAAGAGCTGGATAATAATCTCTGGACAAAACGGGCCGAAAAGAAGCTTATGGAATATTGCTCTAAAATCTGACGGGAGAAATTATGGAAAAAGCACTTAGAGAGCTCATTAAAATCTCGAAAAAAGTCGGGTCCGACAAATTCCTCGTGCTCGGTGCCTTCGGTAACACCTCGGTCAAAAGCCGTGACGGTAAATTTATGTATATAAAGGCAAGCGGGACGTCGTTAAAAGATATGTGCGAATTCTCCGGCTGGAGACGTTTGAGAGTGCAGGGCGTCAGGCAGATAGTTGCCGATAAAGGGCTGGCTGACTCTGCCAAGGAGCACAGGCATATTAAGGTCGCAAATAAGGTACTTGCCTGCTGTGATGATAATATCAACCCGACGATAAAGCCTTCGGTTGAAACCTGTTTTCACAGCATTCTGGGGCGCTGCGTTATTCATCTTCATCCTGTTTGTATATTAAAATATGCCTGCTCCAGAGACGGTAAGCAGGAGATTGAAAAGATATTTCAAAATGAGAAAATCAAACCACACTGGGTCCGGTATGCTCAGATGGGTTACGATTTGGCCGGTAAAATCAACAGGATTGCCGATAGCGGCAACTCGCCTCTGGTTTTGATTTTACAAAACCACGGCATCGTAGTCTCTGCCCAGCAACCACACCAGGCCCTGGAGCTTCTCAACAAGGTAATCAGCAGATGCAAAACCAATCCGCTGTCAGAAATAAAAAAGCAGCACAAAGACAGCGCAAAAGAGAAAGTGGGCGAGTTTGCTCTGGCTATTCGCAAAGCTATATACCAGGCTGCCGGAACTTATACGAGCGTATCTCATTTTACGGACAAAAAGTTAACCTTCGCCGGCGATAAAGATTTAAAAAAGATTTGTACGTCTCTGCCGGTTACGCCGGATGAATTTATCTACCTTCACGGCTCTGTCGAGTTCGTTGGTGAGCCGAGAGTTGAGAACATAACAAGGCGGATAAAACAGCGTATGAACAAGGGCTTAGGTTTGCCCGCAGCTTTTCTGGTTGATTCTGTTGGGCTGTTCATCGCAGAAAACGGTGAGAAAGCTGCTTTTCTCCGGGATGTTGCGTCAAATTACCTTCTTGTTCGTCAGGGTGCGTCTCAGTTGGGCGGTGTTAAAACATTACAGAAACGCCACCTGAGTTGTCTAAGGGGGGACAAAAAAGCCGGAGCAATTTTGCAGGGCCAAATAGCGATAGTTACAGGTGCCGGCAGCGGCGTCGGAAGAAGTATCGCTTCAGGCCTTGCCAAAGCAGGCGCTTCAGTAGCGCTTTTTGACATAGACAAACAAGCGGCACAAGAGACTTCCAGGCTGATATCGGATGAGTTCGCACAGGCACAGACGTTAGTCGTTAAATGCGATGTCAGTAATGAAAAGAGCGTTCAAAATGCGTATAAAAAATTGTTAGCACAATTTGGGGGGCTGGATATTCTGGTCAATGCGGCGGGTGTTGCTCCGGCTTATAGTCTTGTAACAATGCCGGTGGACAAATGGCGAAAAGCCGTTGATATTAACCTGAGCGGATATTTTCTGATGGCCAAATCAGCCGCGACGATTATGATACAACAGGGGATGCCGGCCAGTATAATCAATATCAGTTCGAAGTCGGGGCTGCAGGCAAGTAAAAACAACTCTGCTTATAATGCCACTAAATCCGCTGAAATACATATGGCGAGGGGGTGGGCGATGGAGCTCGGCCAATACGGGATAAGAGTGAACAGTGTATGCCCCGGCAACGTTTTCGAGGGGTCCGGAATATGGAATCGCAAATATATCGAGGTATGCGCGAAGAAATACGGAATCAAACCTTCGCAAGTCATACCATATTATGTGAACAAGACTATATTAAAACGGGAAGTAAAGGGGCGGGATGTAGCGGATTCAGTAGTTTTTCTCTGCTCGGATAAGGCCAGGACAATCACAGGTCAAATATTAGTTCCCGACGGTGGGCAGGTTATGGTGAGGTAGTTTTGTCTCGCCCGTAACGGCCATTTTTGCACAATCCTGGTTAATCAGCCTGTACGATAGATTGCTTTTGTGCTGATAATCTGGTATAAGCATTGTGCCGTGTTGAGAGCTTTGGTTAAGTAAAATTTTTCATTTTCAGTTGTCTCGCCGGTTTTCAAACCACTGGAAGGAATTTTGTATGGATTTTTGTATCGAAGACGCCAGAGAAAAACCGCAGCCGCTTTTATCTGAGCTAATCAGAGACAAGATTATCAGTCTTGATGATGTAACCGATTGGCTGCGAACGATTTACGAAATACGCTTCTTCGAAGAAAAAGTATTCGCGCTGCTCGGAAAAAATATAATCAAAGGGGCATCACACCTCTATGCGGGCGAAGAAGCGGTTGCAGCCGGTACTATCGCCGCCATTGAAAGGGGAGATGTTATTGCCTCGACACATCGCGGGCACGGCCACTGTGGTGCAATCGGCAATAAATATTCCGGGACAGACGAGCAGAGGCAGAAACACTGGAATTCAATGATGGCTGAGCTGATGGGAAGGCAGACCGGCTATTGCAAAGGCAGAGGCGGCTCAATGCACATTGCGGAAGTTCAGAACCAGAACAATCTCGGCTCGACCGGTATTGTAGGTGGTAATCAGCCGCCGGCGGTGGGGGCGGCCCTCGCGGAAAAGTATAAAAAAAGCGGCAGAATCGTTGTTTGCTTTTTCGGTGACGGCTCCACAAATTGCGGCAGTTTCCATGAGTCAATGAATATGGCCTCTACGCTGCGCGTACCGCTGATTGCCGTGGTGGAGAATAATCTGTACGGGATGAGTGTGCCTTTCTCCGGCAGTGAAGTCGATGGAGCAACGAAGGCAAGTAACATTACCGATATCGCCGAGAGGGCCTATGCCTATAACATACCTGCGGTGATTGTGGACGGTCAGGACGCTGCCGCTGTTTATCTGGCCGTGCGAGCGGCAGCAAAAACGGCGAGGCAGGATATGCAGACGATACTCATCGAGGCGAAAACCTACCGCTGGTATGGTCACAGCCGAAGCGACCCAAGAAAGTACAGAACAAAACAAGAAGAGAAAAAATGGAATCAAAGAGACCCGATAATCGTGCTGAAAGAAAAAATACTGGATGAAAAACTTGCCTCCGAACAGGAACTTGAGCAAATAAAGCAAAACGCATTATCGTCAATTGAGGCGGCAACCCAGTTTGGGCTTGACAGCGCCTGGCCCGAAGCCGAAAAAGTCGCACAGGATGTCTATGTCACCGAGACTTATCATCCCGATTCAATAGAAAAAGACAAAAGAAATTCCAGAGCGGCCGGCAGGGCTACCGACGCTTTTCAAAAAGCGTTCGAGGAGTCACAGGCGAGAACCAAAAAAGAAAAGAAACACAAAGCGGAGGAAATAGTTAAAGCCGAATTCGGAATGAAAGTCAAGACAATCGCTGAAGTTCTGATTGAGGCACAGGATGAAGAGCTGGCTCGTGACGATAATGTTTTGATAATGGGTGAGGATGTCGGTCTCTACGGCGGGGCTTATCATGCAACGGACGGGCTGCTGAAAAAATACGGGACCCGCAGAGTAGTTGATACGGCAATATCAGAGGCGGCGATTGCGGGTGCGGCTGTCGGGGCGGCGCTGAGGGGATTAAGGCCAATCGCTGAGATTATGTATGTCGATTTTTTGACTATCGCTATGGACCAGTTGGTCCACGTCGGTGCTTACAATAGATATATGTTCGGCGGTAAGGCAAAAGTGCCAATGGTCTTAAGGACTGAAGGGGGTGTCGGAAGATGTATTGCCGCTCATCATTCAGAGTCGCTCGAAGGCTGGCTTATGTATCCGCCGGGACTCTATGTGGTAATGCCTTCGACTCCTTACGATGCCAAGGGGCTGCTCAAGGCGGCGGTGCGCAGTGATAATCCGGTTGTATTTATCGAGCACAAGGCGACATACGGCCAGCTCGGTGCCGTCCCTGATGAAGAGTATATTATTCCGCTCGGTGTCGCCGATATCAAAAAACAGGGTGAAGATGTTACCATAGTAAGTTACAGCAGGATGGCGATGCGCTCTGTCGAGGCCGCTCAAATCTTAACCGAAAAGCACGGGATAGACGCCGAAGTAATCGACCTTAGAACCCTGAAACCTATGGATGTCAAAACGATAGCTGAATCAGTGAAGAAGACCGGCAGATTGGTAACAGTCAGTGAAAGCTTTCCGACCTGTGGAGTGGGAAGAGAAATCACAGGCGCTGTTATTCAATATCAGTTCGAGGATGATACTACGGGTTTCGATTATCTTGATAGTGCTCCGGTCAATCTATCGGCGCTGGATGTCCCTCCGCCGATGAGCGAGCCGCTGGAGGAGGCCAGTATCCCGAGTGTTGGCGAGATAATAGAGGCGGTAAGGAAAATTTCTTAAATACATCAGAAACTGGAAATCATTAAGAGGTAGTTATGGCAAAGGAAATAAGATTAGCGCAATTGGGACAGACGATGGAAGAAGGTACCATCGTCGAATTTTTAGTCGGTGTCGGAGACGCAGTTAAAAAAGGTGATTGTATTTTCGAGGTTGAGACCGACAAAACAACTCTCGAAGTGGAATCGCCACAGGATGGTTTTGTAAAGCAGTTCCTGGTCGAGAAAGGCGATACCCTGTTAGTCGGCGACCCGGTTCTTGTTTTAGGCGGTAAGGACGAAGAGATTCCCGCAGGCTTTATCGAATCTCTAAAAGCGGGCGGCGCCCAGAGCGGGCAGGCAAAATCGGATATACAAGCCGAACCGGCGGAAGTTGGCGAGGTTGTGCAGGGGCCTTCTAAAGCTCAAGAGCAAAAAGAAACGAAGAGAATAAAAGCATCGCCACGTGCAAAGAGAAAAGCCAGACAGGCTGGGGTTGATCTAACAAGCGTCAAAGGCAGCGGGCCGGCCGGCAAAATTACAGAGCAGGACGTCGAAAAGGCCGCAGCGGCGAAACAGTCCCCACAACGTGGGACATCGAATGTCCGTCTGGGAGAATCCATAGAAATAAGCAGGCTGCAGAAACTGACTGCGGAAAGAATGGTACAATCGAAAAGAGATATCCCCTGTTTCTACCTTGCTATCAGGGCGGATGTTACCGAACTGGTCAAACTCAGAACAACCCTGAAAGAACAAAAGCAGCAGGTATCTTATAACGATTTTATAATAAAAGCGGTAGCGGACTCGCTCAGCCGCTTTCCCATTATGACGGGACAATTTCAAAAAGATACCATCCGGCTTGCCGAACAGATTAACATAGGTCTGGCTGTTGCCGTACCGGAAGGTTTGATCGTGCCGGTTGTCAAAGAAGCTGACAAAAAAAGTGTTTTTGATATTGCCGCTGATACCAAAATGCTCATAGAAAAGGCACAGAATAATCAGCTTGCACTGAGCGACCTTGAAGGGGCATGCACTACAGTAAGCAATCTCGGCGGCTTCGGCGTCGAGTCGTTCATCCCAATAGTGATACCGGGGCAGTGCTTCATACTCGGCGTCGGCAAAATAAGCGATACGTGTGTGCCGGCAAATGATGGTGTTCAGACTCGCAAACTGTTATCATTAGTTATTTCGGTTGACCATAAGGTAGCCAACGGAGCATACGCAGCCAAATTTCTTGAGAACCTCAAAAATCTCCTGGAAGATACAGCTTCTTTCGTATAGGCAAGCAAAACCCACGAATAAATCGGTGGGGCTAACGAAATGTTGATGCTGACGCCAAAATTCAAAATCGGGGTACTTATACAAGATAAGTGGAGGACAGAAAAATGGCCAAAAAAACAAAAGCGGCACGTCTGCCCGGCATAAGAAGGGCCTCTCCGAAATCGCCAGTCATAGGTGTATTTGCCACTTCCGACCCGCGGATAGATGACAAAAGCAGAATACGCTGTAAGAACATCACGAAAATGACTGCTGAGCTTCTAAGCGGCAGTGTTACTCTGCCGGACAAATCAGCTGTCCCTGTGGTATATTCAGATGTCCTGGTCGATTGCGAATCGAACGCCGACATAGTAGCGAGGCAGTTTCATAAAGCAGATGTAGATATTCTGGTTTGTGTGCCGGATACGTGGGCCTTCCCGCAGCTAACCGGCATTTCGCTGATACAGCAGTTCGACAGCAATACGCCGGTAAATATCACCTGCGGGAACAGTGCTCCGAAACCCGGCGTGGTATATGCCCATGCACTTAACGGGGCTTTGAGTCAATACGGGCGAATGGCTACGCTTAATGTCGGGAACTGGCCCGATTCAGGAATGAATCCTCAAATGAGTGAACAGACAGCCAGGCTGCTTATCGACTGGTGTTATGCTGCTGTCGCTACTGTGGGGTTGAGAGGCAGAAGAGTGGTTGTTTTCGGGCATGACTCTATGGGCATGGAGACCGCTTTGTCGCATATTCTGCCGACACGAAATACCTTCGGCGTAGAAATTACCCGACTGGATATGAAGCTGCTGGCTGATATGCTTCAAAAAAAGAATTACGACCCGAAAGAGTTAAAATCCCTGCAAAGATGGGTCAAAAGGCACATCGGTGAAAGGCTCGACCTTTCGCAGGAAAACAGCGATGAAAAGCTAAGCCAGTCACTGGCGATGTATCTGATTATACGTGATTTGCTGACGGAAGTTAACGCGGCTGGCGGGGCATTTATGAACCAGCTCGAATGGGGCAGCGACCCGAGAGGGCTGCCTCTGCCTATATGTGATATGGCTGAATCACTGATGAACTCGACCTTTGACCATAATGGTAAAAAGGCGTCTGTGCCTTTTGCGACCGAGGCGGACACGCAGGGGCTGTTGACAATGCTGTTTAAGACCTGGCTTTCCGGTGGAAACCCGCCTCTTTTTATGGACTTTAGAAAAGTCTGGGGGCCGAAAGAACTGCAAGAACTGGCCAAAAATCTGAAAATAAAAACTACCGGCAAAGAAACCTGGTTAAAACAGGGAATCGTTGACGGGGATAACTCCGGCTCAGCCAGTCTGAACTGGGCGGGTAAACCTGGAGATTCTATGACAAAAGTAATAAAGAACGTCTATATGCCCGGTGCCGAAATGTACTACTTCCCCGGGGGAGGCAACAGCGTTACTTTTATCTCGCCGGGCGGTATCGAAGGTATCGCAAGCCGGCTGGCGTACAGCGAGTTAACAGGTATGTTCAGTCTTATCTGGGACGAAGCGTTCACTGTGGATTTGCCCGAAAAGCTCGCAAAGGCCGTCGCCGACAGTTCCAACCCTACCTGGCCGCATACCTGGATAGTGCCGAAATATGCAACGATGTCGGAATACAAACAGTGTGCGCCGGCAAATCACTTTCATATGACCTGGAATCTGCCGGTCGCCCGCCTGCAGTACTGGATGGATTTGAACGGTGTATTAAGTGTGGCTCCCTGGTCGAACCGGCCCGGTTTTATTGAAGGTACTGACAGGCCAGAACCGTTGATATATCACGTTAACGGCGGTGCCAGAGCCTATAAAAAAATGACGGCGAGAAGTTGAGAAAGATGTCACCCCGGCGAATGAATCGGGGCGTTAACTTCGGTTTGTGCGAAAGGTTTTATACCATACGTTCATACTCTCAATATTTCCGGAAATATTGGTATTATTGACCAGCCTGCCGCCAAAACTGTAGCCCGCCCTTGCAAAGATAATATTTATTCCCGCCGAGATTGCCCTGGCGATTGTATAGGTGGTTATCATACCGCGCGAGCGCATATTCGATTCCATATTGTCCAGCAAGTGTTTGGCATAGCCTGCGCCTCTCATTTGAGGTAAAGTGGCAAAGTCCGTCATTTCAACGTTTTGTGCCTCGGTGTCCATCTCGGCGGATGACAATGCGACTATCCTGCCGTCATGCTCAATACAAAAATACACAATGTGTTCGGCCATCGTATGCCGGAGGTATTCAGGGTCATAAATCGCAAATGGATAACTCGGGAAAACATCACGATAAAGCTGTGCCATCTCTTCGACATCGTCCGTGGTGCATAGACGAATTTTCAGGTGCTTGTCGGCTTGCGGTTTTTCAGCGCTTTTGGCAATCGTGATTTTCCCTATTTCATCGTACTTGTCCTTCTGTGTTTCAATTTTGCGAGCCGGGTCATAATATTTCCCCAAAAACATGGCGTCCTCAGAGCCATTGTAAAAACGGGGTATAAAAGCCTCTTTTTCAAATCCCCATTCCTCGAAAATCCGATAGCTCGATGCAGGGATTTTTGCAAATATCTTGCCGTACTTATTTTGCCGTACAAGCCGGTCAAGCTCCGGCAACAACTGCTGTGTGTCCGCACCTGCCAGCTTCATAAGATATACTCTTTCGCTCAAAGAGCCATGCTGGATAACAGCACCACATTCGAGTTTTTCCGTTTTGTCGGGGAAAGACTCAGTCATCTGTGTTCTCCCGGTAGCTAAAGGTCTTGAGTATAGCGCTGATTTCGCCCGATTCTTTGAATTCGCCGTTGCGCATAACAACTCCACGCGCGGCGGTTTGCTCTGCGAACAGCAAATCGTGCGTGACAATAATGAAATGGGTGTCCTCATGCAGTTCACGAAGCCAGCCGGCGAACTCCGAGCCGGTACGAGCATCTAATGAGCTGGTTGGTTCATCCAGAAGCATATACTGGGGGCTGAGCATCAGGCCTCTGGCGATTGCAGCCCGCTGTGCCTGGCCTCCGCTGACTTGTGACGGATAGTTGTCTCGAAGTTCAGGAATTCCCAGACGCTCAAGCATACTCATAGCATCGGTTTGGGCATCAGAAATCGCCTTGCCCTGAACTTTGCACGGAGCAAGCGTCATATTTTCAAGAACGGTAAGGTGTGGAAACAGGTTGAGCTGCTGAAAAACGACGCCAACCTTTTTCCTGAACTCTTTTTCGCCCATCTCCTTTATGTTGCGGCCGTTCAGAAGAACAGCCCCTTTTTGCGGTATAAGAAAACGCGCAATGCAGTTCAGCAAAGTAGTTTTCCCCGAGCCGGATTGCCCCATAATCGCGAAAATATTTTCTTCAGGAAAAGCTATGCTTATATTCTTTACCGCCTCTGTTCCGTCGGGATAGCTGAAGCATAAATTTTTGATTTTAATCATTGGCATATCCCTTCCGTTTGATTCGTCTTTCAAGCCATCCGGAAAGTTTCATCAATGGGATTGTTACAACAAAGAACATCAATGCAGCTAAGAAGTAGTACTTTCGCGGTTCGAAGGTAACACTGATAACGGATTGTGTTTCCCGAATAATCTCCGGAATGGAGATAATAGCAATCAGAGCTGTGTCTTTTATCAGTGCAACGACGGAATTCATCAATGGCGGGATTGCGATTCGAAATGCCTGAGGCCATACTATGTAGCTGAATCGCTGCAGGCCCGACAGACCAAGGGCCTGCCCCGCTAAACTTTGTCCGGTATCGACACTAATCAGGCCGGCACGTATAACTTCAGCCATATATGCCATAGCGTTAATCCCGAGTGTCAAAATGGCAGCCGGGAATGGTCTCAGCCCCAGCCCCATCCAGACAAATAAAAGCTGAATCAGGACGGGCGTTCCCCTGAGAAAATCTACTATAGTTCTGACCAGCAGATGAGGCAGCAGCAAAAGGCCCTTTTTGTGAGTCAGCAGGACGCCACAGGGGACAGCCAGGACAAAGCCGATGATAATCGCACTCGCTGCTATGATAAGAGTAATACCAAATCCTTTGAGCAATTTTGCGGCAATTACACTCGTCTTCATCGCACTGATTTTTTTAGACTCGGCAGAGCCGAAATATCTGTCGTGAATATTTTTAATAGTCCCGTCAGAATGCATTTCGCAAAGTGCTTCGTTTATTTTCGCCAACAGTGTTTCGTCCTGCCGGCGAACGGGAATTGCAATTTGCTCTTTATAAAGCATTGTCCCGACAGGGACAAATGGGCGATTGGTGCTTTTGAGCTGCCAGAGACCGACAAGTTTGTCTGTTACAAAGCCTGAGATTCGTTTCTGCTCCAGCATTTCAAAAATTTCTATAGTTGATTTGAATGTTACGACTTCTATCTCCGGATAATTTCTCTCAAGATAGTACTGGTAAGTTTCTCCCAGCACAACGGCGATTCGCAGATTATCACATTCTTCAATAGCATATACTTTGTTCGGGTTGTCACGGTGGACGAAAAGTTGTGCACCGGAGTGGTAGTATGGCTCGGAGAAATTCACTTTCTCCCGGCGCTGGTCGGTAATGGCCATAGAGCCGATAATGGCATCGTATTTCTGCGCCAGAAGACCAGCCAGAATTCCGTCCCATTCGGTAACGACAATCCTGGAAGGTTGCCCGATTCGTCCGGCTATCTCACGGGAAATATCAACATCAAATCCCGTCAGCTCACCCTTTGCATTGTAATAACTAAAGGGAGGATATTTACCGGTTAGTGCCGTTGTAAATTCTTCAGGCGATGTCTGTTCCTGCGAGTGCGCGCTCTGAACGCAAAAAAACAACAAAGCGAAACATATCATTAGATAATTACGGGATTTCATGCTGTTATTTGTCCAAATTGCAATCTCAATCTTTTCTGCGTTCGTGCCTTACATTAGACGCCGGAACAAGTGCGATAGTTTTATCGTGGTCGGCAAGCAGTTTTGATATGCCGAGCGATTTGCGTTCATCGGCATCCCCGAGCAAAAGCTGAAGATTGCAGTCATCGCAGTTGCGGTCACAAAAGATTGCTTCATAAGAGTCAGGCTCTTTGTAAGTGGTTATGACACCCTCGTAGTTTCTCAAAATAACTTTGTTAGTTGACCAGGAGATTAAATAATTCGGCATTACCGGTATTTTGCCTCCGCCTCCGGGGGCATCTATCACATAAGTAGGCACACACAGGCCGCTGGTATGGCCGATAAGACTTTCCATAATCTGGATTCCTTTACCTACCGGTGTGCGAAAATGCGAAAGGCCCTCGGAAAGGTCGCACTGGTAGAGATAGTATGGTCTGACGCGGTTATAAACCAGCTTTTGTACGAGTGACTTCATTATACGCGGACAGTCATTAACACCAGCTAATAATACCGACTGATTACCCAGAGGTATTCCGGCATCCGCCAGTTTCGCTAAGGCCTGCCGAGATGAATTAGTAAGCTCTCTGGGGTGATTAAAATGCGTATTAACCCAGAGCGGCTGATATTTTTTGAGGACAGTGACAAGCTCATCGGTAATCCGGTATGGCAATACGACAGGTGTTCGAGTGCCAATTCTTATTATTTCGACATGCTCTATCTCTCGCAATTGCGAGAGTATCCAGTCTAGCTTTTCATCGGAAAGCAAAAACGGATCTCCGCCACTTAATAACACATCGCGTACCCGCGGGGTATTGCGAATGTAGTCAATACCTTTGAGCAGTTCGCTTTTTTCCGGTATCGAATCGACATCTCCGACTCTGCGTTTGCGAGTGCAATGCCGGCAATACATCGAACACATATTGCTTACGAGAAACAATACCCTGTCCGGGTATCTGTGAGTAATACCTGGCACAGGGCTGTCCTTGTCCTCGTGCAGGGGGTCTGACATATCGCTTCTCACCACGTCCAATTCATTTATTGACGGAAAAGCCTGTTTGAAGACAGGGTCGTACTTTATGTTATCTTTGTCTATCAGGGACAAATAATAAGGCGTTATAGACATAGGGAATTTTCCAACGGTACGCTTGAAAGCGGCTCTTGTATCTTCGTCAAGAGTGACATCAAGCAATTCCTCGAAAGTATCAAGATCGCAAATGCAATGTTTTTTTTGCCACTTCCAGTCACGCCATTGTGATTGTGTAGTATTTTCATTTAAAGTTTTAACAATATGCTTTTGACTTCTGCTTAATTTCATAATAAAACCTTTCTGTTTTTATTGTTGATTTGTGAATCAGTTTAAGCCTCAAGGTGCTCTGGCTGCATTAAATAAGCCGCTGTTTTTGAAGGTAGAATAGTAGCGGCTGTTTTCAACAAATCCTGATTGTTTTATCTGTCCTCGTCAGGGGCTGTAGAACAAATCATTTAAGGTATAGTGGTCTTAAAATTGCCATTGCGTTTTGGTGAGTAAATGTTTAGCGCGCAAATCACCCCGCGTAAACACATAACTGCTTGTAAACTATATGTTTATGTTTCAAAACAAAATCTATAAGAAATGGTATTGTAACAAGGGATGTTATGCTTGTCAAATAAATAATAATGTGGATAATTACTGTAATGAGATATGATATGCAACAAAATGCTGCTCATTGCCGTACCGTTGCCGGGGCAATATTCTGCCTTCTCATCGGTTACTCTCTCATCCTGCCGACTATCGCCCAGCCTCCGCAAAAAGGCATTTATATCGTCAGCACCGAACATGGCTGCCAATTTTATGATGACGAGAAACCTGTTATGTTCTACCGGACAACACCAAAGACAACCGCAAAAGGAACCTATTCCAGGGCCGACTACTGCCATCCCTTATTCGGGTTTGACGGCGAAGTTATAACACAGGATTTCCCCGCTGACCATCTCCACCACCGCGGAATATTCTGGGCCTGGCATCAGATATACATCGGTGAGAAGTCCATCGGCGATATGTGGGAGTGCAGCGACTTCAATTGGGATATACGAGATACACATATCCTGTGTCCCAGCGGAGATTCTGCCGCCCTGCAAGCTACCGTGTACTGGAAATCGCCGAACTGGGACAACGGGTGCAAAGCTTTCGCTGAAGAAACAGTAACAATACAAGTTCACCCGATTGTTGATAGCGCCCGCTCTATTGACTTTCGCATCGAAATACTGGCGCTTGAGCAGGGCCTGAAAATCGGCGGCGCCGATAATGCCAAGGGCTATGGCGGTTTCTCCGCACGAATCATTCTGCCAAATGACATAAAAATGACCGGCCCGAACGGCCCTGTCGCCCCAAAGAAAACACCAGTTCCTGCGGGTAACTGGCTGAATTTTTCCGGCACATTCGGCCGGAAACAATCCGACCTGGCGATATTCGTACACCCGGATAACCCGGGGCATCCCACCCGCCGATGGATTCTACGCAACTCAAAGAGTATGCAAAATGCGGTTTATCCCGGCCGCAAGCCGATTGCAGTATCAACGACCAGGCCACTCGTTCTAAGGTATCGGCTCGTCCTGCACGACAACGCCGAGCTGGACAAGCTCTTCAGGCAATACGTCTGTGAAACAAAGGCCATAAAAAAAGATCTGAAAACAAGATAAAATCTGGTTTGATAATCAAACAGCAATAAAATCAGCGTTCGATAGCTAATTCCGACATTCCTTATCCTGCCCCTTCGGTTCCCATGGTCCGTATTCGGCTTTAATAAACTCCAGCCACCAGCGAATACCCGCATCTTCGTGTACCTCTTCGATATCTTTGTCGATATCACTGTCACTAATTACGGAATACCCTCCGGGCTTCATATATGGGCCGTTAATGCTGCCGTTTGAAACACACTGCAGCCATGTAGATGCAAGCATATACCCATTATATTTTTCTAATGTAAAACGCGTTGCCTCTATCTGCTTTTCTTTCATAGCAGCAGAATATCTGCCGACCCTGATGTAATTATAAACATCCTTCGATTTACTGTAGTCTCCCCAGTATCTGACTGTTTTCACCCTTGGCGGCGCCTCACTGTTAAGCCATGGCTTATCACTTTCCTTGGGGCCGCGGTGGGAATTTAAATCAGAACTCGGGGCAGCTTGTCTGGAATTGTTTGCAATCATAATAGAAGGGGCAACCGCATGGGCAGCTTTTATCATCTGCTCTGTTTTCCAGTCGTTGTCGCGCACTGCCATTCCTTCATTATCAGGGTCAACGAATACGTTTCGATACTGGTGCTCCGACAACCATTTGACGGTATTGGCTATTGCCTTATTTGCATCGGCCTGTCTCCAGTCGCCCAGGTCTTCTTTGGCTTTCGAGGTGCTCCAGTAGAGGCATCCAACAAGCACGACCATACCTCTTTTGTCAGCCGCCTCAATTATTTTTGACATACGTGCGGCATATACCGGGTCTAATGAGGCGTCGGGGCGATAACCCTTTACATCACCAAATCTTGACCCCATAAAATAGACGCTTATCGTATTAATTCCGTAGGATTTAAAAACATCAAGATTGTCGACTAATTGCCGGGTTGAAGCATCCGATGCTAATGCATTCGAGCATCTAAGCCCTATTACCTTAAATTCATTGTTGTTCAGATATATTTTATTGCCTTTTACGGTAAAAACATACTCGCTTGAGAAGCATAAATTATTAAGAAACAAACAAGCAAGAATAAGTAATATTACCCGACATTTCCCGTTTAAGCGTTTACAGAACATAGTTTTCTCCGTACAATATTATCTGATTGAGTCTTCCTTTCAATCGGCAGTTATTCAGTGTGTCTTTTCGATTGCCCTTTTAAGCATCATCACCGCTGCCGAATCCGGCATCTTCTCCGAAGCCTTTTCTATAGAAACTTTGGCCTGCCCTGTTTTGTTCGTTTGATAATAAATGTATGCCAGTAAAAGATGCAATTCGCCGGCGTCACTTATATCCAGCCATTGTCGGATATCAGCTATCCGGCTTTCAAGCTTGTCGATGTCGCCTATCATCCCGGCCAAATCCACGTCAAGCCCGGCATATCCCGGAAATGCCTCCAGTGCCCTCGCCAAAAATAAAGAGCTGCTCATATACTCTCCCGCTCCAAGTAATGCATGACTGCGCCCGGCGTATGCCAATGGGGCATTGTCCTTGTAAATCGACGCCAATGTATAGGCATCCGCAGCCCGGTAATACTCGCCCGCCGCCATATACCTCTCCGCGGCCTTCATATATTTGTTAAACTTATCATAATGAAGAGAAGCAAAAGTCTTATTCTCGCCAAGTATCCCCCTTGCCCTGACCGAAGCATCAATCTTATTTAGTGTCTCGTCAATAAATTCAAGATTTCTTACAACCAGATTCGTCCGCCTCGTTTCTTCGCCGCTGCCAGCGCCATAAGGGCTTTTGTCTGTGCTCTCAGAAGTCGGGGTTTCTTTTCCGGGTTCGCCGATACCGGCAGCATTTTCGCTTTCTGCTTCTGTCTCTTCTTCGCCGGTTTCCTGCACCATCTCAGTCCGTATCATCTCCAACTGACGCTGCAATCCCTCATACACATCCTGTAAGCTGCTTTCCGTAAACTCTCTCCGTAATTGCTCACTCGCATCATAAGCAGCAGCCTGCTCTTCGTCGGTCTTATGTTGGCCCGACCCGGTTTTCTTGCTCTCCTTCTCAGGCTTCGAATCCTTATCCCACCACTTTTCCTGTCGTTTTAGCCTGTCCTGTGATTTTTCTGTTTTTTCAGAGACATCTTCCGGGCGCGACAATTCCGTCTCGTCAGCCTGCCGGTCGGGCTGCCAATTTGTCTGTTCGTATCCACCTTGCTGTAGTAAAATCCGGTCCTCCATCTCGCTCAGGTCCCAACTCAACGGCCTGTATCTTCGTCCAGGCTGCTGCGCCTCGTAAAAATCCCGACTTCCCCGGTTGTATTGTGAACCATACCTCCGGCCGTCAATCTTTGACGAAACCTGCGATGACCCCGGCGAGACAATAGCTCTGCTTTTACCACTGAACCTCGTTACCGTACCACTGGTCGAATAATAAGGCCTGTAAGAGCCGGGAGCAACCCTGCCGGCTCCTGCCGAACGACGAAGGAAATCATCCAAATAAGTAGAGCCTGCACTGGCTTCAAAATTGCTTATCGCATTATAAGGTACCGTCCCCCTGAAGTGCCTTCCACCTGCCACATTTCCAGTTACTACTCGATTACTGCTCCTGTCTATTGGGTTCCGGCTTCGAATCAAACCGCTGCGCCTACTGCCCCCGAGTGGAACCCGCCCGGTACCTACCCGGCTGTGCAAAGAAGGATTACGCACCGAAGTGTTAACTGCACCACCCGCCGCAGGCACAAACAGGTCTGCCAGCACGAAAACTGCAATTGTATATACCCATACCTTCATAATGTTTATACTGTATCGACTTGAATCCTGTTCGAAATTACTAAAATCCAAGCCATTTTCCCCCTGATATCGTCCAGCAGCCGTTCAATTACAATTCGACCGGCACACAGAGGTTTTCAGCACTATTGCTTACCCGCCCACAGTGCCGACACTTGAACCGTGGATTGTCGGTCAAAGCCTTATAGCCATTTTTATCGTTGAGATGAAAGCCCTGCGATACTATATAACACAGATGGTACCTGAATGATTCGCTTGTGCATTCCGGATTATGCTCTATTTCTTGACCTGCCATATTAAACCTCCCGTAAATACCTGACAATATAGCGGATTTTCCACCTCGTACACAATCCAGAGTTTAGCAAAAATTCCCTGAAAACACAACCTCCGTCCTTGCCGTCTTTTTCCTTGTCGTAACATTGCACAAGATGTATCATTAACACAACATGAACAGATATTATGGGAGAATCAGAAGATGGGCAAAAAGATACTCTTGTTACTCACTCTGGTTGCAGTAATATTTTTGATCTGTAGCTGCCAGACCGTTAAGGGCTTAGGAGATGATATTAAATCTGTCGGCGAGGCCGGCGAAGAAGTTCTGCAAGGCGATTAAGGTATTTATCCGTGCCGCCGTTACTGCATTGCTCAGTCAGTAGCGGCCTTCTTCTCAAATGCCTATCCGGCACTTCAAGAAGTTTTCGTATTCCGTGTCATTTACTTTGACGGATAAACTGAATTACTTATAGTTGGTGCTTCGAACAGGAGACTTTTTCCTGTCACTTTTTTCCTCTGTCCAGATAATTCAGCTTTGCCGCCCAGCCGAGTTTTCTTGCAAGCGTATCCCACTGATTCCGCTCGGGGTTATTCACGACCTCAAAAATGCCCTCGTGCCTGACAATCTCGACCACATCATCAAGCCCCATCCGGCAGGAACTCTGTCCGTCAATCGAAACCGTCGTTCCTTCATTAACCCGCAGGCCGACCACGCGAACCCTGCTCTGCGAGTTTATAACTATCGGCCTGAAAGTAAGGCTGTGCGGACAAATCGGTGTAATCACCATCGCACGCACATCCCCTGAGATTATAGGCCCGCCCGCCGATAAATTATAGGCTGTAGAACCGGTCGGCGTCGCTATGACCAGACCGTCACTGACACAATCTGCAACCGACTGCTCGTCAACAAATATGTTAAGCTCAATCAGCCGAAAGGGAGGCCCGGAAGTTATAAAAACATCGTTTATCGCAACGGCTCTGAAACTCTGCCTGCCGCCGCTTGTGATGGTACAGTTAAGCATCATCCGCTCTTCAACGGCACAGTTACCCGACAAAATATCCTGAAAATTACGCTCAATCTCATTTAACCCGAACTCCGCCAGAAAACCAAGTTTGCCGAGATTCACGCCAATCACCGGTACCCCGCTCTGGCTCAACTGCCTCGCAGCGGATATTATCGTTCCGTCTCCTCCGAAAACCACCGCATAATCCGCACCACCAAGCGCTTCGGCCCGGCATTCGGTAATGTCGCAGACAGCCGACACCTCTGCCTTGTCCGACGCAAACCTGCTGAACCCATCAGCAGCCTTACTGACATGCTTCTTGCTCAAATCACCGAACACTACGAACCGGCGTAAATCTTCTGCCATAATTACACCTGCATCATTTCACTTACCCAGGATTTCTTTCGCCGCACTTACTATTTTATCAACTGACACGCCTGCCGTCTCAAGCTCATTATCTCGCGAATCGTGCCTGATAAAACTCTGCGGCACGCCTATAACCTTCACCCGACAAGCAGGAGCCTTCGTATCACAGCTCGCGCATATCGCCTCCAGCACCGCCGAACCAAACCCGCAGGAACAACGATGGTCTTCTACTGTTATAATACCCTTTCCCTGTTTATGCAGCAATAATATCTGCCTGTCAACAGGAGCTGCAAACCGGGCATTTATCAAATCGGCGGCAATCCCGGACGCCTTCAGCCGTTCCAAAGCCTCTGCGGCAATTGGCAGCACTGAGCCGTATGAGACAATTGCCAGGTTACTATGCTTACTCGAATTCAGCACTATCGCCCTGCCGGGCTCAAATGGTTTATTGCAGGCCTCAATAAACCCCTTCGGCAGCTCGCCGTCCGGAACACTCTCTTTCGGGTAACGAATACACACCGGGCTGTCTGTTCCAACCGCAAATTCCAGCGCACGACGAACTTCCACTTTACAACCAGGAGCTGCAAGTAACACATTCGGCATCATCCGTAAAAACCCCGTATCCATAACCCCGTGATGTGTCGGTCCATCTCGGCCTACCAGGCCTGCACGGTCGATACAAAAGACAACGCCGAGATTCTGAAGCGATACCTCCTGGGCAATCTGGTCGAAGCTTCGCTGCAAAAAAGTCGAATAGATGCACACTACCGGCTTCAATCCCGTTTTCGCAAGTCCTGCAGCAATATCCACCACAGCTGATTCAGCTATTCCCGCGTCATAAAACCGCTCGGGAAACCTTTCGCGAAACTCCGCGAGCCCAGTTCCGTGACACATCGCACAGGTTATCGCTACTATTCTTTCATCCTGCTCTGCCAGCTCCACCATCGCCGAGCCAAACGCATCCGTATAACTTTCAGACGGCGGTACCGTTACAGGCATAATCTCATCCCCCTCCTGCTCGAAAGGCCCCGTCGAATGAAACCTTCGCCTGTCTTCCTCGGCCGGTGTAAATCCCTTCCCCTTCCTGGTGTAAACATGAAGTAAAGCCGGATGCTCTAACTCCGACAAACCCCTGAACAATCCAACCAGCGAAGATATATTGTGGCCGTCCACCGGGCCAAAATACGGTATGTCAAGACTCTCGAACATCTGGCTGGCCGGAAGTACCATCCGAATACTCTTTTTTATCCGCCCTATTACCTCCTCCACACCCTTACCGAATATCGGAAGGTGCTCCAGGATATTATTCGCAGTACGCCGAAGGTCCTCATACGTCTGGCTCAGCCTGACACGCGAAAAATAACGCGCCACCGCCCCCTCTGTTGCGTCAATCGCCATTGAATTATCGTTCAATACAATTAAAAGCTGCCTCTTGACAAGACCAAGATTATTCAACGCCTCAAAACTCACTCCATTGACTATGCTCGCATCTCCTACGAGTGCTACCACCTTCCTGTCACTGTTTTGATGTGCCAGCCCCAACGCCATACCAATCGCACTGGCTACGGCCGTACCCGAATGGCCAACCGTAAACTGGTCATACTCACTCTCTGCCGGGTTCGGAAAACCACTTACTCCTTCACTGCTGCGAAGATGCTTAAAACCTTCTTTCCTGCCTGTCAAAATTTTGTGTGTATAACACTGGTGCCCGACATCCCACAACAATTTATCGCTGTCAAAATCAAACACATAATGCATCGCCAGGGTAAGCTCAACCACACCTAAGCTGCCGGCCAGATGCCCGCCTGTCCTGCTCACCGTATCAAGAATAAATTGGCGTATCTCTTCGGCTAATTCCGGCAGTTGCTCCAGCGAAAGCCTCTTTAAATCCACAGGGCTATTGACTTGTTTCAGTAATCCAGCCATAAAAAACGATTATAAAGCCAAATTTGTTCATACTCCACTAAAATATGGCTTTGCCAATTAAATCCGCAGGGACTATGCCGACTGATTATCACTTTCTGCAAAATACTGCAAATCCTTGCGACAAATAACATTACGTTTTTGAAAATCCACCCCGAACGTCCGGCATCTCATAACTGCTATGCAGGCTCGATGAATTATAGAGGGATTTTCTACATCCTCACTAAACCAATCATGCCCTGACGGAGGACGAAACAATGTCGAATGCAATCCGGCAAATCCAGCTAAACAAACTCATCGCTCATCCGGACAACCCCAACCGGATGGCGAAAAATAATTTTATCCGCCTGACTCGCAATATCAAAAAAACCGGCAATTACGAACCTGTAGTCGCCCGGCCACATCCGTCCAGGGACGGCATGTTTGAAATAATCAACGGCCACCACCGAAGAAAAGCACTTGAACAGCTCGGCTATGACAAAATCGACGCCGTAGTCTGGGACCTCGACGACTCACAGACAGACCTGCTTCTTGCCACGCTAAACCGCCTAACCGGCACGGACGATACACAAAAGAAAATCAATCTTATAAAACGTATCTCAGCCCGTACGGATATCAGCGAGCTGGCCAAACTCATACCCTCAACCCGTCAACAACTGCAAAAAATCAAAAATTTCAAAGTGCCCACCAAAATACAATCACGCACCCTCGAATCTATGCCAAAACCGATGGTTTTCTTCCTCGATGCCGGCAGGCAAAAAACAATTGAAAAGGCCCTCGCTGTCGCCTCGCAAAAAACACCCTGTAAATCCGGGGCCGAGACAAATGCCGCAGCACTTACACTCATCGCAGAACAGTTTCTCAACTCGCAATGAAAATTTCGGGATGGTACTCAGACAAAGACCTCACCGAGAATATCAGAGTGGCTGTACGGCAAATTGGTGAGGTTTTTTTATTTCCAGTGACATACTGTTGTCAGTCACTGGAAAAAAGTTTCCCCACACTCATTCATTTCAGCTATTTTGTATTCGGTCGAATTTAGACAGGAAGAGAAAATGGCCTTGTTTCCGGGAGAAGTCGGCCCGGAGAAATGTTGTTGCGCTCCTCTGCCGGGCAGCTAATGGAATAAGGGGAAATGTAACCAGCAGGATGAGGGTTGCAAATGGCAAGTATCAATCGTGATAAATATACAGATGTTTATAATACTCCCCGGTTTTTTCGCCTGCCGAGACGGGCTATGGCACGGCTGGCGGGTAACCGATTTTAGAATAAACATTTACAATCTTACTGGCTCGCCGCGATGCGTCGCAGCGGGCGGAAATTTACTACCAAGGGCATAAGCGCTTGTTCTATTGACAGGTTAAACCGGAGGGGAGAAAGGAGGCCGAAAAACTTATAAAAAACTGTGACAAGTAATTTTAGTGTAGAAAATGTATAGAAACTATGAATCAAGGAGAAGAAAAATGAAGAAACTAATTTTATTGATTACCATTTTCGGATTGCTGGCTGTGCCTGCCTTGGCAACCGAATGGGAATCGGATCTGATTTACTACGACGCAAACGATATGCTGGTGTATGACGCCGAGCCGGACACCGGGCACCGCATCGGCGATTTCAGCTATGCAGGCTACATGGGCGGCGGTGTTAACCTGCCCGATGTGAATACCGTAAAGACCATCTCGCCCGTAGCAGGCTACGATACAAACAACATTCAGTCAGCCATTGACGAGGTCTGCGCGATGACGCCGGATGCGAACGGTATCCGCGGTGCACTGCTTCTCGAAGCCGGCACATACGATGTGAACGCATCGCTGTATGTTAACGCCAGCGGCGTAGTCATTCGCGGTGAAGGTGATGGCGGCGGCGGCGGTGATACAATCATCTACCGCGTCAAGGATTATGACACAGAAGACGCAGGCGACTGGGACGACCCGGCTTATAGAGAAGGCGTGCTCACTTTTATAGGCGAAGGTGCCGACACTAAGTTTAATCACTATGAAAGCGACACGACCAGCAATATCATAGATGATTACGTCCCCGTCGGCGCCCGCGTGGTCCACGTAAATGACCCTAATCTTTACGAGGTCGGTGACCGCATAGTCATAACGCATCCGGATACATGGGACTGGCTCGAAGCGGTTGATTACGGCGGTTGCAGTTGGGACCCGGGAGATGTGCATATTGTGGCTGGAAGATACATAGTAGCCAAGAACGGCAATGCGATTTGTTTCGATGCCCCGCTGTTTTTCGACATTGATAAATCACTCACTCAGGCAACTATGAACGTCTTTGACGATAAAGACCGCCTGACTAATGTTGGTGTTGAGGACCTCCGTGTTGATATGGAGACCGATGGATCTACCTCAGACGAACACGCACACTTTGCCGTAGTGTTCAGGGGTGTCGATGATTCATGGGCACTTCGCTCGACAGGCAGGCATTTCCAAAGGTCTGGATTCCATATGAACGGAGTATCCAGGATGACTATCAGAGAGTGCGAAGCGATAGACCCGCACAGCGTGGTAACAGGTGGAAGAAGATACAACTTTTACCACCTTAACGGACAGCAAATTCTTGTGGAAGACTGCTATGCCAACCACGCCCGCCATGCATACATCTGTGTCGGTTCGGGACGTGACAACTGTAATGTTTACCTGAACAATACCGGGTATGATGATTACTATTCGAGCGAAGGTCATTACCGCTGGGTTAACGGATTACTTTTTGACAACCATTACGAAGATTCAGACGATTGGAATCATATAGGATTCCAGAGGATGGGTTGTGAACACGGCTGGGCCACAGTGCACTCGGTCGCATGGAACTGCACCGTGCTAAACGGCGGAAACATAGTTATACAGGAACCTCCTACTGCCCAGAACTATGCCATCGGCTGCTTCGCAGATGTATCAGGTGATGGGCCCTGGCAGAACGGTCCTGACGGCTGGATAGAAGGGACAGACACGGCCGATCTCAGTCCATCGTCGCTCTACGAAGCTCAACTGGCAGAACGTCTGGCTAACCCTAACGACACTACAGCACCGGCAGCGCCGAGTAATCTGGTGGCCACACCAGATAACGGCCAGGTATCTCTGGACTGGGATGATAACACCGAGTTTGATTTGGCCGGCTACAACGTATATCGCGATGACTCTTCAGGCGGCCCGTACAGCAAGATAAACGGCTCGCTTCTCCTTTCAAGCAGCTATACCGATACTTCAGTTACTAACGACAACACCTACTATTATGTGGTTACCGCCGAGGACGTCTTCTCGAACGAATCGGACAACTCCAGTGAGGTCTCTGCGACGCCAAGAGTACCAGAGCCTAATGAAAGTACCTTCTATGCAATTGAAGACACCTACGCCAACAAATATGATGAAAACACCAATTACGGCAGTGATGATGACGTTCAGACACACGAAGTTGGCAAATGGACATTCCTGAAATTCACGGTCAGTGATATCTGCGGCGGCGTCAACGAGGCGACCCTGCGGGTCTATTGCTTTAGTAACAACAGCGACACGGTAAATGTAAAAGAGGTCTCGGATAACAACTGGGACGAGGATACAATGACCTGGGTCAACAAGCCGGATATTGGCTCGGAACTTGACGACCAGACTGTTTCCTCCATCGGATGGGTCGAGTTCGACGTTACATCCTACATCACCGCTAACGGGACATATTCATTCGGAATGGACCAGGATGCTACAGATAAGAATAAGTTCTACTCAAAGGATTATGACAGCGGCTCTTACGCACCGGAGCTGGTTGTTAGTTACGGTCCTACGCCTCCGAATGCACCGACTAATCTTGGGGCTACGGGCGGCGACGGTCAGGTGGTGCTGGACTGGGACGATAACACAGAGGAAAATCTGGATGGTTACAACGTATATCGCGATGACTCATCGGGCGGCCCATACACCAAGATAAACGGCTCGCTCGTCGCAGACAGCAACTACGTCGATGACACGGTCACCAACGGTAATACCTATTACTATGTGGTAACTGCCGTGGATACTAACTCGGTTGAGTCGGACGGCTCCAATGAGGCTTCTGCAACGCCTAGTGGCGGCGGCGAAGAGACCTTCTACCCGACGGATGATACCTATGCCAATAAGAATAACAGGGACACAAACTACGGCAGCGATACCGACGTGCAGACTCACAATAACGCCAAATGGTCATTCCTGCAGTTCACGGTCAGCGATATCGCAGGCGACGTCAACGAGGCAACCCTGAGGGTCTATTGCTTTGACAACAACAGCGACACGGTAAACGTCAAGGAGGTCTCTGATAACAACTGGGATGAGGACAGTCTGACCTGGAACGACAAACCGGATCTGGACTCAGAAATTGACGACCAGGTTGTTTCTTCCACCGGATGGGTTGAGTTCGACGTTTCATCCTACATAGACGGCAACGGGACTTTCTCATTCGGCATGGACCAGGATGGGTCTGACAAGAATAAGTTCTACTCGAAGGAATATGACAGCGGCTCGCATAGCCCCGAGTTGATTGTTACTTATTAGTAGAACCAACTGCAGCATTGATTGAATTTCAAGGGGCGCTTCAACAAGAAGCGCCCCTTTGTTTTATGTGTGCTTATAAGAGAGTATCCGGCCTCCCAGGGAAGATATGTCTTTCAGGCATTGAGCTGCCGGTCAGACTGTCGTTGCCTGGCCACGCTGTGCCTCAAATACTGCGGCGCTTTCCGCCAGTACTAACTGCTCTATCAGGCCCGTCGAGACCACGATTGCCTGCATATTGAGTATCTTGTCCTCGACCATCCCGGCCACAGCACGAGCGGTTTGCCTGCCCATCTTGGTCGAAGCCAGAAGGCTTTCAACTATTCTGCTCTTGTTCCATCGCTCACGACGGCCACCCTGCCGTGCCATACACAACTGTCTTGTATCATATCGCTGGCGGCCATCCACAGAGACAACCTCTATCCGCGAACGGTATATTCTGCGCCTGTGATGATGCTCACTAAATGCAACCGCGGCACGCCCATTGCCCGTCCCCGACAGACACGCCTTGATTACCGAGAAAATCTCATCGCTTCTGACATGACGTTGGCCTTTGTGATGAAAAAAATATGTTACCGCTCCGGCAAGCTCTTCGGCAACATCCGTGTTACCTGTACCCACAACGGCCAATGCATTGCTGATGGCACCAAACACCTTGGTATGAAAGTAACTCTCCCTGCTGCCGTCCACCTTGATAACCCTAAGCTGCATTCTTCTGCCCTCCTGAATCCGTTTCATGCAAAAAAACCGCAACTGTCGTTCACTTTTTTTACGCCTCACCTGAGCCGCACCTGACTAAAACTCTGCTTTACATTTCATCCTTGAACAGCCGAGCCTGACCTACATAACCCGCCTGACGAATCGACTCGGTTACCTCTTCAATCAGCTCATCGGCATCGGTAAAATCACGATACACACTCGCAAAACGTATATATGCAACTTTGTCAACGCTCCGCAGATGCCTCATCACACTTTCACCGATAAAGGACGCAGAAACTTCCCTGTCGAAATTGCGAAAAATATCCTCCTCAACCTCATCGGCAACCTCCTGGATTTGCTCAGCGGCAACAGGCCTTTTATAACAGGCCTTGCGCAGTCCGGCAAGCATTTTCTCTCGCTCATAAGGTACACGCGCACCATCCTTTTTCTCCACGTACAGCTTCACACTCTCGGCGACCTTTTCGTGAGTCGTAAAACGCCTGCCGCACTCGGCACACTGCCTGCGCCTGCGTATTACCCGCCCCAAATCGCTGGAGCGTGAATCCACCACACGGTCATGATTTTCTTTACAAAAAGGACACCTCATCTATAATCCTCTGCAAATCCGCTGCAGCCTCAACAACGCAACAACCAAAACTATCGGAAACATCATAATCTACAATATCTCGCTGCTGACGTCATTATACAATCAACATATAGTGTGTCAAAAAATTATCAGCATTTTCTCATTACCCGGCGAACTTGCTGGATAATATCCCCCGACGATTCCTCTTCGCCAGCTTGAGCCTGCAAAGGCATCGCAAAATCAGAGCCGGAAATATCAAGCCAGTTTATCTGTGCAAAACTTCTGAACCACGTTCGCTGGTTCTTCGCCAAACGCCGTGTATTTTTCTTTATTTGCTCAATTGCTTCGTCAAGCGGCATCCGCCCCCGCAGATAATCTATTATCTCAGCATAACCTATTGCGCCAGTCGCCTGTGGGCTAAGCTTTCGCTCTTCGTTCAACAACCCTTTGACCTCATCAACAAGGCCGGCTTCAATCATTCGTTTAACACGCTGATTGACCCTGCGGTTCTCCTCCTCTTTGGCTCTGCGCAGCCCGATGACAATCCAGTCACCGCTATTTTCCTGTTCATCCCACTGCTTTTGAAAACTGGAAATCGGCCTGCCGGTTAACTCATAGACCTCCAGTGCACGAATAATGCGCTTATAATCATTGTTATGTATGCGTGACGCCGCCTTGGCATCCACCTGCTTTAACCTGGCGTAAAGTTTTTCAAATCCTGATTCTGCCGCCTGCTTTCTAAGGTTAGCGCGGATTTGCTCATCCGCTCCGGGGCCTTCAAAAAGACCATATAAAAGCGCCTTGATATAAAGTGCCGTCCCGCCTACTGCTATTACCGGCCTGCCCCTTGCCGAAATCTCTGAAATCACCTTCTCAGCCCGGCTTAAAAACGCACCAACGCTGAACGATTCACTCGGTTCAACTACATCAACCAGATGATAATCTACCTCGCGGCGCATCTGCGCAGATGGTTTCGCTGTGCCAATATCCATCCGGCGATACACCTTCATCGAGTCCACACTTACAATCTCGGCGTCAAGCTCCTTTGCCACCTCAAAGGCAATCCTGCCTTTGCCTGAAGCTGTTACGCCGGTTATCAAAATCTTTTCCGCCGACATTATTTACTATCAACTACTCCAATAAGCCTGTATAATCAATTTCTCGGACAACCGCTCACATATCATACGCAAAACGGTGGAATATGCCAGTTGATACCTCACAAAATCAAAATCTCTTCAACGAAAAGCTCAAAGAAAAGGCAGAACTTACAAATCAAATCCTGGACGAAATACTCGCCGAACAGACCGGCATCCACAGCCGCCTGAAAAAAGCAATCATCTATACCATTCAGGCACCGGGCAAAAGACTTCGCTCAGCTCTGGTGCTGTTTGCCTGCGAAACGGTCCATGAAAAGATTAACCAGAATGCAAAAGCCGCCGCCGCCGCTATCGAGATGGTTCACACCTACTCACTCATCCACGACGACCTGCCCGCAATGGACGACGACGATTTAAGAAGAGGCAGGCCATCCTGCCACAAAGCCTTTGACGAGGCT
>Ga0180438_10002248_pt1 | contig 32176 bp, 17 predicted proteins | sample SS_ome_12_FD_132455 | JGI IMG/M metagenome (GOLD analysis project Ga0180438, IMG submission 132455) | Hypersaline lake sediment archaeal communities from the Salton Sea, California, USA - SS_3_D_2 metaG | ecosystem: Environmental > Aquatic > Non-marine Saline and Alkaline > Hypersaline >... | reverse complement strand
TGCCCCGCTTCAGGGCGGCCATCGTCACCGCCGCGTGCGTGTGGTCCGGCGTGGCGACCATCACCGCGTCGACGTCCTCTCGGGCCAGCAGCTCACGATAGTCGGCGTAGGCCTTGCAGCCGGCACGCCGGCCGGACTTGGCCCGCTCGGCGTAGAGCTTGTCGATCATCCGCCGGGCCGGCTCCCGGCCGGCGACGTTGCGCTGGCTGCCTCGGCCCCAGTTCCAGGACAGATACCCCCCGCCCTCGCGGTTGACGTCGCAGACGGCGACCACCTGCACCTCCGGCAGCCGCCCCAGCGCGGCCATGTTCTGAACGCCCTGCCCCCCCATGCCCACCCCGGCCAGCGCGACCTTGTCGCTCGGGGCCGTCTGCCCGGGTCCCCCCAGCACGTGCCGCGGCACGATCGCGAAGGCCGCCCCGGCGGCCGCTCGCCCGAGCAGCCTCCGCCGCGAGAGTCGCCCCCGACCTGGCCGCAGCGCGCCGGCCGCCGTGCGTTCGATCTGCCCCATGCTCGTCTCCTTGCCGGACCGCCCCCCATTATCCGCTCCCGCCTCCGCCACGGCCACTGCCAAGAGCCCACGATTCTCCGCTCGCCGCAGCACGGGTGTTGCCTCCGCCTGCGCCATCGGCATCCCTTGGCCGGCGGCATTGAACGGCCGGCGGCGGCGCGATAGGATGATCGGCCGCTGAGACGTCATGGGCTTTCGAGACGGCAGAGGCCGCAGACCGAAATGGGAGAGACGACATGCGCACACGCACTTTGGTGACGATGATCCTGGCGGGGCTGCTTTGCGCGACGGCGGCGCAGGGGCAGCAGAAGCTGACGTACGTGGACCTGGTCAAGCGGCTGACAGACCTCGAGCGGCTGGCGGAGCTGCCGGAGCCGGGCGAGAAGTGCGTGCAGTGGTCCAGCTACGACCGGCGGAGCAAGTACGACGCGACCAGCGGCAAGTACGTCGGCTGGTCGGCCAACGGCGACGGGACGGGCAGGATTCGCGTCGAGGACGGCATGGAGGTGTTCGCCGAGATGGAAGGCCCGGGCGTGATCTGGCGGATCTGGTCGGCGCTGGCGGGCAAGGGGCGTGTCAAGATCTTCCTCGACGGCAGCGCCACGCCGGCGGTGGATCAGCCGTTCGTGAAGTACTTCGACTGCTCGACGAAGCCGTTCAACTACCCCACGCTGTGCTACACGGCCGCGCGGGGGCGGAACTGCTTCGTGCCCATCGGCTTCCAGAAGTCGTGCAAGATCGTCGCGGAGAAGGGGTGGGGGCGGTACTACCAGTTCACGTACACGATCTACCCGAAGGGCACGCAGTTGCCGACGTTTCGACTGCCGCTGACGGCCGACGAGGACTTGGCGCTGGCGAAGGTGGACGAGTTCTTCCGGACGGGGTTCGGCACGGACCCGGCCGGGCAGCGCGCGGGCGAGAAGGAGGTCGTCTTCCAGTCCGTCATCCAGCCGGGCAAGTCGGCGACGGTGCTGGCGCTGGAAGGCCCGCGGGCGATCACGGCCATTCGCGGCTCGGCGGAGCTGGAAGACGACCGGGACGAGGAGATCGCGGCCCTGCGCGAGCTGGTGCTGAAGATCACGTGGGACGACGACAAGACGCCGAGCGTCTGGACGCCGGTGGGGGACTTCTTCGGCACGGCGCCGGGCGTCAACGACTACCGCTCGTTCCCGCTGGGGCTGACGAGGGAGGAGGGGGCGTACAGCTTCTGGTACATGCCGTTCGGCAAGGCGGCGAAGATCGAGATCGTCAACGGCGGGACCGTCGCGCGGACCGTGGACTGTCAGGTCACCCACGCCCCGCTGACCCGGCCGATCGGCAAGCTGGGGCGCTTCCACGCGAAGTGGCACCGCGACGCCTTCCTGCCGGCCGAACCGGAGCGAAGGGCGATCGACTGGACGATGCTGAAGACGACCGGGCGCGGCCGCTTCTGCGGCGTGATGCTGAACGTCTGGAACCCGCGCGGCGGCTGGTGGGGCGAAGGCGACGAGAAGTTCTTCGTCGACGGCGAGAAGTTCCCGTCGACGATCGGCACGGGCAGCGAGGACTACTTCGGCTATGCGTGGTGCAACCCGACGCTGTTCCAGCGGGCCTACCACAACCAGACGATCAGCATGGGCAACCGCGGGCACATCTCGGTCAACCGTTTCCAGATCCCCGACAACGTGCCGTTCCAGAAGTCGTTCGAGGCGGCCATCGAGAAATACTACCCCAACAGGAAGCCCACCCTCTACGCGGCCATCGCCTACTGGTACCAGGCCCCCGGCGGGGAGGACCCCTACGAGCCCGTCCCGCCGGCCGAGAGGCTGGGATGGTACGTCCAGCCGAAGGTCTTCCACGTCAAGGGCGCCCTCGAGGGCGAGAAGCTGAAGGTCATCTCGAAGACCGCCGGCGAGGCCCGGCCCCAGGACCTGGGCTCGTTCCCCCTGGGCAAATGGTCCGGGGAGTCCCACCTGTGGTGGACCGGTGCGAAGCCGGGCGACAAGCTCACCCTCGCCCTGCCCGTCGCCGAGGCGGGGCGGTACGAGCTGAAGGGGCTGCTGACGAAGGCGATCGACTACGGCATCGTGCAGTTGTCGCTGGACGGGGCGAAGCTGGGCGACCCGATCGACCTGTACAACGACGGCGTGATCCCGACGAAGCTCCTCTCATTCGGCACCCACGACCTGACGGCCGGCCGCCACGAGCTGACCGTCGAGATCACCGGCGCCAACGAGAAGGCGAAGAAGGCCTACATGTTCGGCCTGGACTACGTGCTGCTGGCGCCGGCGAAGTAGTCACAGTCGCTTGCGGCCCGGTCAGCCCCAACGCAGTTGGGCAGGCGCCTTCTGCTGCCGCTGAGTGCTATTTGCTCGCCTTCTTGGCCGCCTTCTTGGCCTCTTTCTTGTCCTGCCGGCCGTAGTACCAGTCCCAGAACCCGGGTCCCGTGTACGTGCAGTTGTCGGGCCCACATATTCGTTCCCCACCCTCGATGCCCCAGAAGGCGTTCTGGTAGGGCGTACCGGCCCTGACCTTCACGCCGCCGAGGGCTTTGGAGAGGTCCTTGAGCAACTGGTCATTTCGCCCCACGTTGCATCCGTGCAGCGTGACCACTGCGTCGTCGGTGAAGTATGGCGCGAGCTTCTTGAGCTCCGCTTCATGGCTTGTCAGGCTGTAGAGCGACAGGAAGTCCTGGCCGATCCGCTGCCCGCCGGAGTTGCCGTGCCCGATGATATCCAGGCGACGAATCCTGCTGTTCCCCGCCTTCTTCGTGACCGTACTGACCAGGTCCTTCACGCTGCCAACGCTCGGCGCGAACCAACTGTTGAATAGACGCGACCCGATCAGGTAGCCGTCCCAGCCCTTTGCCTTCTCGATGACGGTTATGCTCTTCAGGCCGTCCGGATCACGGAACACCAGCGGCCGGTTCCCTGCGTACCGATACAGGTTCACATCGCCCCCGCCGAAGCGAATCGGGTCCTCGCTGACGAAGCGCCCGACGGCGGCGTCGTAGTGACGGGCCCGGTAGTAGTAGAGCCCTGTTTCCGCATCGAACTCCCGCCCGGTGTAGCTGAAGCGAAGCGCAACGCTCGGGTCCGTCTGGTCGGTGATCTGTCCGAAGCTGTCGTACGTGAGGTGATTGACAACCACACCGACCGAATCGACGACGTCGCGGACGGTGTACTGATGGTCGCCCAGCGACCAGAAGACGGACCCTCCCGCTCGTTCCTCCGCGATCACCTGGTCGACCGCCGGGCCGTGCAGATGTCGGCTGATGACGGCACCATGGCCGTCGAGAACGACAGCGATGTGCAGCCCGTCGTAGACGAACTGCTCCTCTGAGGCCGTCTCCGGGCCCGCACCATCGGCGTCGACCCACTTGTGGACGCGCCGATCCGACGCGTCATAGCTGTAGCGGACCTCCTCGGTGACGTTGGCTGTGGCATCGCGGGTCACCACGTGGGTGAGGCGGTTGCGGTGGTCCCATTCGTACTCGGTCACCACGCCGGTCGCCGTCTCGGCACGGCGGATGCGATTGCCCTCGGCATCGTACTCGTACGTGTACGTGCCGTCGGCCAGCAGTCGATTGTTCGGGCCGGTGACGTAGCCGGCATTCGTCCGGTTGCCGGTCGTGTCGTATGTGTACCCCTCGTCGGCCTGGAAGTCGTGGTCGGCAGCGATGAGTTGATCGACGGCGTCAAGGGCGTAGTCACTCGTGCCGTCAACCGAGGTCATCTGCGTGATCCGGTTGACGGCATCCCAACTCCACGTGTAGTCGGCCAGCGTGGTCGGGCCGTGCGTGTGCGATAGAGCGATGAGGCGCCCGGCACCGTCGTAGGCGTAGCTGCTCGTGGCCACGTCGGCCGTGCCGGCCAGGTCGGCGTACCGCCCCACCGTGTGGAATTGCCCGTCCGCCAAGTAGGCGAAGTCGACGCGTTTCTCGGCAACGCCCGGGCCGAATTGCGTTGTCTGGACTCGTTGGCCGACAGCGTCGTACGTGTGAACTGTCGTCCCGCCCAAGCTGTCCGAGACCATGGTGAGGTCGTCGTTGGCGTCATACGCGTACTCCAGGACAACGAGTGCGTCGGTCCGGGCCACCTCGATGCAGAGCGTGTAAGCGCCGGTCATCCCGGCCCAGGTATTGGCCGCGACCAGCCAACTCCCGGCCTCGCCGGCGGTCAGCTCCACTTGCGCGTCGGAGCCGCCCCCGCTGTTGTCGTCCCCCCACTGGGATCCTGTCGGTGACTGAACGATCAGGTAGGCGTCCAGTTCCGTTGACCGCATCGTCACCGTGATCGTGTCCCCGACTTCGGCGTCGAAAACGTAGGGGTCGTAGTACGACCCGTCGCCGAAGGTGAAGTCGCCCGGCTCGAGCTTGCCGGCATAGTCGTACACGATCGGCGGGGGAGCGGAACCGAAGCCGGCCACCACGGACGTCAGCCGCCCCGCCGCATCGTAGGCGTATTCGTAGGAGGCGTGGGTATCGGCCAATGCCAGCGCTCTGCCGGCCGCGTCATACGTCTGCCTGATCGTGTGGGTGACCGCACCACCGGAGTCCAGCCATCTCTCCTCCACAATGCGGTCGCGCAGATCATAGACGAACTCCCGCGTCCGACCGTTGCGGTCGGTGGCCGAGATGCGGTTGCCGATAGGGTCGAAGCAGTAGGTGCGACTGTCGCCGAGCTCATTGGTTTCGGCGACGAGACGATCCATCAAGTCGTAGGCGTAGGAGGTGGTGTTCGCCTCAGGGTCTGTCGTCCAGGTCAGGTTGCCCACCGCGTCGTACCCCATCGTGGTGGTTCCGCCCAGCTCGTTGGTGGCACTGACTGTCCGGTCAAGGTTGTCGTACCCGCAGGTGGTGACGTTCCCAAGGGGATCCGTTTCGCTGATCCGGTTGCCGACCGGATCATAGGCGTACGTGCTCACATTGCCCATCGGGTCCGTCTCGGTCAGCAGGCGCCCCAGGAAATCGTACCCGTAGCCCGTCGTCCTGCCCAGCGGGTCGGTGACCGCTATCAGGTTCCCAACGGCATCGTAGTCGAGCACCGTGGTGTTCCCCAAAGCGTCGGAAACACCAGTCTGCCGGTCCACCAGATCGTACGTGTAGGTGGTCACGTTGCCCAGCGGGTCGCTCTGGCCGATCCGGTTCCCGATCGGGTCATAGGAGTACGTCGTGACGTTCCCCAGGGGGTCCGTCACAGCGACCAGCCGATCGAGGGCGTCGTACGCGTAGGTTGTTGCGTGGCCCGTTTCGTCGATGACGGCGACAGGGCGCCCCTTTCCGTCGTAGTGAGTTCGGCTGACCGAGCCATCGGGGTGGACGGTTGCCGTCCGGCGGCCGAGCCAGTCATATTCGCTCCTCGTCTCGCGTCCGGCCGGGTCGGCGATCACGGTCTGGTTGCCCGCCGGATCGTATTCGGCCAGCCACGTCCCATGATCGGGATCGATTACCCGGACAAGCTGCTGGTTGTGGTCGTAGACAGATTCCGTTTCCCGCCCCAGCGCATCGGTGATGGTGTCCGGCCCGGCCAGGGGCGTGTACGTCGAGCTGGTGAGGTTCCCGAGCGGGTCGGTCACGGTCAGCAGGCGGTTCAGCAAGTCGTATGTGTAGGTCCCCACGTTGCCGTTGGCGTCCGTTTCGCTTACGCGATTGCCGGCCGCGTCGTACGAGAATGTCGAGATGCCCCCCAGAGGATCGGTCACGGTCAACAGCAGCCCCGCGGCATCGTAGCTCCGGCTCGTCGTCTTGCCGAGCGCGTCGGTGAACGTCACCATCATGCCTCGGCTGTCGTGGGACATTGACGTGGTGTGGCCGAGGGCGTCCGTCAGGGACAGCATGTTCCCGGACGCGTCGTATGCGAACTCCGTCACCCGCCCGTCGGGCATCGCCGACCGCGTCGGGCGGTTGTAGACGGGCTCGTACGTGAACGAGAACGTGCTGCCCGCACGATCCAGGATCTTTGTCACGTTTCCCGCACCGTCGTGTTCATAGCCCTCGGCCAACCCGAAGACGTCCGTGTGCGACGTCTTCAGCCCGTCGGTCCACGTCCACGACTCGATCGCACCGTCGGGGTGGATCTGCTCGACGAGGTATCCCTTCTCGTCGTACCTGTGCAGCGTGGTGAATCCGCGCTCGTCGGTGAAGGCGGTCCGGCCGCGGTAGGCGTTGTAGGAGACGTGGTGCGAGTTGCCCTCCGGATCGGTCACGCGGAACCCGCGGCGGTTGGTGTAGTACTCGTACGTGACCACGCCCCCGTCGGCGCGGGTCACCCGGTGCAGCAGGCCCTCCAAGGCCCCCTCGCCGTAGTAGTCGTATCCGGTCGTGTAGGCGGGGGTGACGGCGTCAGAGGGCGTGGTCACGGAGGCGAGCCGCCCGTCGCCCGTCCGGCCGTACGTCCACGTCCGGCCGGTGAAGTCGCTCAGGGAGGCGATCCGGTCGCCCGTGTAGGCGAGCGTCAGCTTTCTGTGCGGGGCGTCGTCGTCGATGACCTCGACAAGCCGCCCGTCGTCGTCGTGGGTCAGGCGGATCACGTTGTCGTTGCGGTCGCGGATTTCGGCCAGCCGGCCTTCGGTGTCAAACGTCCGCCTCAATCCGTCCTTCGCGCGGTATGTGTGCTCGCCGCCTGATTCGGTGAAAGTCCCGCCCCGTAGCACATCGGGCACGACGTAGCCGCCTTGCCCGTCGGGCTCGAAGAGGTACTGGAATCCGCCGCCATCGGACCAGACGACTGAGTCGTCGGGGTTCACCGTCAGGAAATCGCTGTAGCTGTGCACCCAGCCGGGCCCGAAGCCCACGTCCGTCTCGGACACCGAGTCGTAGTGGCGCGAGAAGTCCAGGCCCAGCCCCGCGCCGGGGATCTGCACGTCCAGTTCGTCGTGCGTCACGTTGCCGTTGGCGATGTTGATCGGGTCGCCCACCAGCCAATGCCACGGCAACAGCCAGAGGAACGGGAAAAGCAGCGGCAGGCCGGTGATGTAGCCGCCCTCGATGCTCTGCGGCTCGGAGGCCGACGAGTTCAGCCCGCCGGAGATGATGTACGCCGCCTCCCAGACGTCGCCGTCGTCGCGCTCGGCGATGTAGCCTACGCCGTCCCAGTCGTTCAGCGGCGTGTCCTCCTCCGGGACCGTGACGGTCCAGCCGCTGTTGACGTACCCCTGAATGCTCGGGCGGACGTCGCCGGGGACGCGTGGCAGCGGATGGTAGGGCGGGATCACGTGCACGGGGATGCCGCGCTGGTGGGCCAGTTGCAGCGACTTGATCGTCGAAATGCTCTCGGTCTGGGCGACCTCCTCCCAGATGGCGTGTTCCTGGGCGGACTTGTTGTGCATCACCAGCCGCCGCCGGGCCGCGTCCAGCGAGTCGTCACCGTCGATCGTGAAGCCGTGATAGACCGAGTTGGCCACGTCCAGCGCGAGGTCGTCCGGTCGGTAAGGGTTCTGGAGCTGCTCGAAGTACTGCACCGTCCTCTCGCCCGTCGTCAGGCCCGAGGCGACGCGCTTGTACAGGGCCAGCCCTTCGGTCAGGGCCGTGACGATCCGCTCGGCCCGGCGCGTCTCGTGGAAGTAGCCGAGCACGCCGCGGGCGAGGTACGCGCCGATCAGGTCGTCGCTGTCGACCGCTTCGCCGGCGAGTTCCGCCAGCGACGCGTTGTTGATCGTCTGCTGGAGGCTGTTGAGCATTCCCTCGCTGATCTGCCCCGCGTCCAGCCCGACGGCAATGTACCGGGCGGCCTCGCGCTCGTAGACGTCCGTGCGGTCCACGCCGTTGTCGCCGTCGCCGTTGAGGTGGTCGATGTGAAGCGAGATCGACGTGCCGGGCGAGAGCGTCGATGAACTCTCCGCGACGACCTCGCCGTCGAGCATGAGCTGCGGGCGGACCCGCCCGTCCCCGGCGTCTGCCGGGCCGACCGTCACGCGCCGCAGCGACATCTCGGGCAGGACGAGCAGGTGGTTGAAGTACTCGCTTCCGCCGCTCGAGTCGGTCAGCCGAAGGCGAACGCGGTGTGTCTGCCACAGCGGGACGCGGTTGTGCGTCGTCGGCTGCTGGCCGGACTCGAGTTCGTACGCCAGGACGCCATCGATCGCGTCAATCCGGCGGGGGATGATCGGCCCGTTGTAGCCGACGTCGGCGAGCGAGACGCCCGGCACGTTGGCCGTCAGGTAGGCTGCCACCTGGTTCTCGTAGTACTCGAACGGCAGCTCGATGCGGGGCTCGGAGAGGAAGCCCGCCTCGTCGAAGGGCACGTCGGCCAGCAGGTTCTCGACGCCTTCGCGGAAATCGCGGAACTTCCACGACGGGTCCATGTCTTTCCAGCCGTGCGATGCCCCGGCCTCCGGTAGGAACGCCTCGACCCACGCGTGGTCGAAATGGACGGAAACCGGCTCGCCGTTGACCGTGTGAAGCTGGCCGCCCAACTGGGCGTTGGCCAGCACGTGAGCCGCCTTGGCGGGGTCCTTGACCCCCAGCCAGTCCATCACCTGCTGCGGGTCCGCGTCGACTTGGGCGGAGGCGAACCGCGCGTAGACGCCCGCCTCGTCGAGCGCCGCCACCAGCAGGGCCGACTGGTCCCACGCGTTGCCCGCGCGCGTGCGGAGCGTGGCGGCGGCGCCTTTCATCGAGCCGGCGTACGGCTCGTAGCGGATGGTGTTGAGCACGTGTTCGTAAATCTTCTCCGGGCGGTACAGCAGCGCGGCGGCGAGTTCGTCGGGCCCCTGCGCCTTGTCCAGCCGGACGGGCGGCTCGACGGAGCGCTGCCAGTTGCGGCGAACGGCCAGCAGGTCGTGGACGTTGACCGCGCCGTCGCCGTTGGCGTCGGCGTGCACGTCGAACTGTCCGGCGGGCTTCAGCCAGTTGTCCAGCACGGCCCGGCGGTCGAGGTCGTTCACCGAGCCGTCGCCGTTGGTGTCCCCCGACATGCGGAACAGGCCGAACTCGTAGTCGTCTCCGCCGGTCCCGTCGCGGTTGCCGTCGAGCTTCCGGCCGGCGCCGTCGGAGATCCCGGCCGAGAGCAGGCCCGCGCGGTAGAACCCGTCGGGCAGCCGCTCGGCGGGCAGGCCGATCAGATCCCAGGTGGCCGCGCGGGTGCCGGCGTCGTAGGAAAACGACGCCCCCGCCAGGTCCACCACCGTCCCGTCGGCATGTGTGAGGACCAGGTCGTCGACGGACAGGCTCTCGCCGACGTCGGCGTCGAAGCCGACCTCGATCCTGGCGAGGGTCGATCGCTGGCTGTTGCCGTCGTTCAGCGCCGTCCACAGCACGATCGGCGCGGAGTCCAACAGGATTCGCGGCTCGAGACACTCCAGTTCCCACCAGAAGTGCTTCACGGTGGCGCTCTCCTTTCGCAACAGGGGTCGCCCCATTCGCCCAGTTTGCGACCGGCCGCCACTACCCCTGCATTCAGGCCGCATCCTACCTCCTTCTGCCGCCGAAGTCAATCGTCGAGGCGTGCATGTCCGGCCTGGACTACGTGCCGGCGGTGCCGCTAGAGTGAGCGCAAGGCGCGCAGCTCGGAGGCGCACGCGCCTGTGGTCGGCCGGCCGGACGTGTGCGGCGCAGGCGCACAGCCGGCCGGCCTCCCGGCTTGCCGCGACGCGGCCGAGAAGGCGAGGGTGACTATGGCGCTGACACGACGACGGTTTCTGCGGGTGGCGAGTATCGGCTCGTTCGCCGGGCGGCTTGCGGGCCTGCCGGGCGCGGAGAGGAAGACGCGCCGCACGAATCTCCTGGTGATCATGACCGACAACCAGGGCCCGTGGACGCTGGGCTGCTACGGCAACACCGAGATCCGAACGCCGAACATCGACCGCCTCGGCGCCGAGGGCGTGCGCTTCACGCGGGCCTTCGCGTCCAACGCCGTCTGCTCGCCGACGCGGGCGACTTTCCTGACCGGGCTGATCCCGTCTCAGCACGGCGTGCACTGCTACCTCGTTGCCGGCCGCGCCCAGATGGGCCCGAAGGCCTACTGCACCATCGCCGAGTTCCCGACGCTGCCGAAGATCCTCGCCGCCGAGGGCTACGTCTGCGGGCTGGTGGGCAAGTGGCACCTCGGCGGGAACCTGCATCCACAGGAAGGCTTCACCTACTGGATCACGAAGCCGCACGGGCACACGTCGACCTTCTACAACGCGCAGGTCATCGAGGACGGGAAGGTCCGGAAGGAGGAGGGCTATCTGACCGATCTGTGGACGCGGCATGCGGTGACATTCCTCGAGCGGAGCAAGGACAAGCCGTTCTTCCTTTTTCTGGCCTACAACGGGCCGTACGGGCTGGGTGGCCTGCTGACGCGGCGCGCTCGGAATCGCCACGCGGCCTACTACGCGGACAAGGACCTGTCGTGCTTTCCGCGCCCGAAGGCGATCCACCCCTGGCAGCGCACCCGCGCCAACAGCCGGTTCGTCAACAACGTCGGCGCGATGCGCCGCTACGCCGCGGAGGTCAGCAGCGTCGATGACGGGGTCGGAGAAGTCCTGGCCGCCCTGAGGCGCCTGGGCCTGGAGCAGAGCACGCTGGTGGTCTTGACCGCCGACCAGGGCCTCGGCGGCGGGCACAACGGCATCTGGGGCATGGGCGACCACACGCGGCCGCTGCACGCCTTCGACGCGACGATGCACGTCCCGCTGATCTTTCGTCACCCGCGCCGCATCCCGGCCGGCGGCACGTGCCGGCGGATGGTCAGCAACTACGACCTCCTGCCGACGCTGCTGAGCTATCTCGGCCTCCGGGGGAAGCTGGCAGACAAGCCGGCCTCGCCCGGGCGGGACTTCTCCGCGCTGCTGCGGGGGCGGAAGATCCCGTGGGAGGACGTGGTCTTCTACGAGTTCGAGAACACCCGAGCGATCCGCACAAGTCAGTGGAAGTACGTCCGCCGCCACCCCGCCGGGCCGAACGAGCTGTACGACCTGAGCAAGGACCCCGGCGAATCGAGGAACAGGATCGACGACCCGGCCGCCGCGGAGGCGCGCAAGGACCTCGACGCCCGGCTGTCGGCGTTCTTCAGCAGGTATGCGGCGCCCCGGCACGATCTGTGGCGCGGCGGCCGATCCAAGGCAAGGCGGCTGACGCCGCCAGGCGAAGCCGCAGCCGGCCAGAGTGCTACAGAACACCGTGAAGTGCTCTAGAGGTCCGGCGGCTTACGTTCTTCGCCGGCGCCTCAGCAGGGGCAGGGCCAGCGCGGCGAGCAGGGCGAGGCTCATCGGTTCGGGGACGGCGGGAGCCGCCGCCCCGCCGCCGACCGACCGGCCGAAGTTGAGCTTGAGGGCGAGGTAGTCGTGGACGTCCACGTCGCCGTCCAGGTCGAGGTCTCCGCCGGCCCAGGTGGCCTCGGCCGCGGCGGCGAAGCCGTCTCTCGCCGCGGCGTAATCGGCGTAGCCGACCTCGCCGTCGAGGTCCACGTCGCCGTCGATCAGATCATGCAGCGTGACGCGGACGCCACGCGTGCCCTCGCCGATCTCGGCGGCGTAGTCGATGCCGGCCAGGTAGGCCGGGCCGATCCCGCCGGCGATCTCGTCGAACTCGCCGGTCAGCTCGCCGGCGTAGGTCAGGATGTCGTAGTCGCCGCCGAACTTCGAGCCGCCCTCGCCGAGCGCCGGGAGCCACTCCAGCAGCAGGGCCCCGTCGAGGGCCACGTTGCCGTCCACGGCCACCGAGTCGTAGTGTGCCGCGAGCGGGTCGCTGTTGTCGTTGTCGCCCAGCTCGATGCTCAGCTCCGATCCGGGCGCGAAGGCGACGCTGGTCTCGAAGATGACGATGCCGGGGCTCAGCCCCGGCTCGGTCCGCCCGGCGAAGAACACGTCGCCCTTGCCGCGGATGCCCTTGCCCCAGTACTGCCCGTAGAACGTCGCCGAACAGCCGCGGCTGACTTTGAACAGCGAGCCGTGGTGGTGCACGTCGTCGTGGAAAAAAGCACCCGCGCCGTCGGAGACGATCACCTTGCCGCCGGCGTCGTTGAGCAGACGCCCGTGCAGGTCGCCCGGCTTCTCGACGATGTCGATCCGGCCGCGATTGGTCAGGTGCCCGCTCGAGAAGCTCCCCCCGGCCAGCTCGAGCCGGCCCTGGTGCGTGATCGTCGTCGGCCGAGTGACGCTGACGTGTTGGCCCTCGGCCAGCGACAGTGTCTTGCCGAACAGCCCGCCGGGGCCGATCGTCAGCGCCGTGTCGGTCAGGCTCAGCGTGCCGGTGTTGAACTCGAGCCGGTCGATTCCGGCCAGTTGCCCGGCGGCGAACGTCCCGCCGTTCAGCGTGACGGGCGCGTCGAGCGTGGCCGTCCCTGTGATGCCCAGCCCCTTGCCCGCCGGAAGCGTCACGGGCGAGCCGAACAGCTCGTTGACGAACGTCCCCCCGCCGACGACGGTCATGTTGCCGTCGAAGGCCACCATGCCCGAGCCGAAGTTGAACTCGCCGCCGTGCCACTCGATGGGCCAGGGCTCGCCGGCGTCGAACCGGATCGTCCCGCCGTCGAGGTCGACGACGCCGTCGGTCCACAGGTAGAGCTTCCCGCCGACGGCGACCGTCCCGCCGGGCAGGATCTCCAGCCGACCCGAGCCGCCGTTCTCATAGTCGTAGCCGGCCAGGAACAGGTTGCCGCCGATCTCCCACAGCGCGCCGCCGCCGGCGACGGTCACCTGCGCATCGGAGCCGCCATACTCGAAGGCCATGTAGGCCGTGCCGTTCCGCACGGTCGCGCCGTCGGTGATCTCCATCGACGCGCGCCCCAGGCCGGCGGCGAGGTAGAGCTTGCCGTCGACGTCCCACCGCGATCCGCCCCCGGCAACGGAGACCTCGCCGCGGGCGTCTCGGAAGGAGCCGAGATAGCTGTTGCCGCTGACCAGCCGCCCGCCGCCGGTCACGTGCAGCGACCCCGTGCCGGCCAGCCCCACGTGGAGGTGGCCCGTCGTGGTCCACAGCGAGCCGGCCCCCTCGATGCGGACCGCCGCCGTGTCGGTGGGGAGCTGGTCGGCGAGGCTGCACTGGCCCGTGAGCACCTGCCCGCCGTCGCGGACAGTCACCGTGCCGGCGCCCTGCTTGCCGATCACCAGCCGGTCGCCGGAATCCCACGTCGAGCCGCACCCGGCGACGAGCACCTCGCCTGTGCCGGCGTTGTACGTGCCCCACCCGACCTTGGAGTAGCCGTCCTGCCCGCAAATCACACGACCGCCATGGAGGATCTCCAGCAGCCCGACGCCGTCGCCGCCGACCTGGATGTCCCGGCCGATCGTCCACGTCGAGCCCGGCCCGGCTACCGTGACGCGCCCGTCCGACTCGGGGCAGAAGCCGATCGTCGCGAAGACGTTCGTGACCGCGTCGGCGCCGCGGCGGACCTCGAGGACGCCCCGGCCACCGTTTTCGTCGTAGGCCCCGCCGACCCACAGCGTCCGTGTCACGAGCTGCGAGCCCGGCCCGCGGACGGTCACGATGCTGTCGCTGTCGCCCGCGGCGCCGATGAACGTCGTCGTGTCGCCCGCCTCGATCCGCCCGCCGCGCGTGACTTCCACGGTCGCATCGCCCCCGTGGCCGAGCGTGAGTTCGGAAGACACCGCCCACGTCGATCCATGCCCGTCGACGAGGACGCGACCGGCCGAGCCCTGGTCGTAGCCCACGTAGCCCCGACGGGTCGACGCATCCCCGCCGCAGCGGATCTCCAGCGCCCCGTCGCCGGCTTTGCCGATGAACGCATCCTGCCGCGTGTTCCACTCGCTACCGGCCCCGCAGACTCTCACGCTGCCCGTGCCCGTCGCCTTGGGGGCGACGTAGGCCGACTGGTTGGACACCTCGCCCCCGTCGCAGACGATCAGCGTGCCGCTGCCGGGCGTGTTGTCCGGGTAGTCCTCCTCGTCGTCCCAGTAGGACTCGCCGACTCTGAGGTCGGCGGCCATCGTCCATCGCGACCCGTCGCCGCAGACGGTCGCCACGCCGGTCGCTCGGCGCTCATAGCCGATGTCACCGCCGCGGCTGTCCACCACGCCGCCGCCGGTGACGAGCATCTCGCCGAAGCCTCTGTAGCCGACACGGACCTCCTGCTCCTGAACAAACGTCGCGCCGTCGACGGTCAGCCGCCCCGTCGAGCCGTGGTAGTCGCCGACGTACGCCGACGCCGTCCCGTAGCTCAGGCCGCCATCGAGCACCGCCATCGTCCCGTCGCCGCCCCACAGGCCGAGGTACAGCCCGCCGTGCGTCCAGGTCGTCCCGGCACCGGCGACCGCCACCGTCCCGTCGCCGCCCTCGTGCCAGCCGATGTAGCCACCCCTGCTCAAGACCGTCGAGCCGTGGGAGATGTCCACCGTCCCGGTCCCACTGACGCCCACGTAGATGCCTTCCTGGTTGTCCCACGTCGCGTCGCGGACCGTCACGTGCCCGACTGCACCCGCGCTGCCACCGACGTACGTCCATAGCGGCCGAAGCTCGGCCCCGTGGGAGACCGTCAACTCGCCGTCGCCCGCGCCGCCTTCGATCCACCCCCCGTCGTGATACCGCCCGCCGCCGACGTTCAGTTTCCAGGTAGTCCAACTCGACCCGGCCCCGTCGAGTGTCGCCCTCCCGACCGCGCCGTCCTCGAAGCCGACCGAGCAGTCCTGCCCGATCACCGTGGCGCCGTGGAGGATCTCCAGGGCGCCCTCCCCGCGGTCACCGATGACGCAGTGGCCCGGCCTCCACGTCGAGCCGGCCCCGTCGACGGTCACGCTGCCCGTGCCGGTCGCCCTCGGGGCGACGTAGGCCGACTGGCTGGAGACCTCGCCGCCGTCGGCGATGATCAGCGTGCCGCTGCCGGGCGTGTTGTCCGGATAGTCCGCCTCGTCGTCCCAACAGAACTCGCCGACGTTCAGCTCTTGGGTCATCGCCCATCGCGATCCGGCCCCGCGGACCGTCGCCACGCCGCTGGCGCGGCGTTCGTAGCCGATGAAGCCCTTGCGGCTGTCCACCACGCCGGCGCCGACAATGTCCATCTCGCCGACGCCATTGCGCCCGACGCTGACGTCCTGGCCGAGCGCTATCGTGCCCCCGCCGACGACAAGCCGGCCCGTCGAGCCGTGATGCCCGCCGACGTGGATCGAGTTTGTGCTGTCGATGCGGCCGCCGTCCAGGATCTCTACTGTGCCGCTGCCGCCCTCCAGACCGATGTCCAGCCCTTTGTGCGTCCAGCTCGACCCGGCCCCCGCGACCGTCACCATGCCCTCGCCGCCCTCGTACCAGCCGACGTAGCCGCCCTTGCTCGTGACCGTCGAGCCGTCGACGATCTCCACCGTGCCGATCCCACCGGCGCCCGCGTAGATGCCTTCCTGGCTGTCCCACGTGGCGTTGCTGACCGTCACGTGCCCGACGGCACCGGGAGAAGCGCCGACGTACGTCCACAGCGGGCGAAGCTCCGCGCCGTTGGAGACGGTCAGCTCGCCGGTCCCCGCGCCGCCTTCGGTCGAGATCCAGGTCCCCTCGTTGTACTGCCCGCCGCCGACGTACAGCGCCCACGTCGACCAGCTCGACCCTGCACCGTCGAGCGTCGCCCGGCCGACCCCGCCGTCGTCGAAGCCGACCAAGCAATCCCGGGCGACCACCGTGGCGCCGTCGACGATGTCGAGTGCGCCTTCGCCGCGGTCCCCGACGATCATCCGGCCGCCGAGCTGCCAGCTCGAGTCGGCCCCGACGACGGCGGCGCGGCCGACGGAGCCGGGGGCGACGCCGAGCGTCGCCCGAGCGGTCTCGAGGCGGCCGCCGATGGCTGTGGTGATCTCGCCGGTGCCCAGGTTGCCGACGCTCAGATCCCCGCCGAATGCGCACGTCGCGCCGGGCCCGTGGATGTCCATCGCGCCGTTGGAGCCGGCGGACTTGCCGACGTAGACCGTCGACGTGCTCGTCGTGACGACGCGCCCGCCCATGGCCACGCTCACCAGGCCGGCGCCCGACGAGCCGACGGTCAGGATGTCCGTGGACCACTGCGAGCCGGACTCGAAGATGTGCACCTCGCCGACGCTGCCGCGCTCTCTGCCGACGTAGCCGCGGGCGCTGCGGACCGTGCCGCCGTGGAACAGGTCGAGCAGGCCCGTCCCCTCCCCGCCGACGGTCACCTCACCCGTGCTCGTCCACCGCGAGCCGGGCATCATGACGCTGACGGTGCCTTTGCTGCCCTCGAACGCGCCGACGTACAGGTCCGGGCTGGACCCCGCCGCGCCGTCGGCGATCGTCAGCCAGCCTTCGCCGTCGAAGCCCACACGGAGGTTTCGCCCGATGTCAAACGACGAGCCCGGCCCCTCGACGGTCACGTAGCCGACCCCGTCGTGGACGTGCCCGATCGAGCCGTAGTCCGTCACGTCGACGGACGCACCGTCCCAGATGCGCAGCAAGCCCTCGTCCCGGTGCCCGACGAAGAGGTTGTCTTTCATCGCCCACTTCGTATTCGTCCCGGCGACGGTAACCGTGCCGGACGACCCCGGCTTGCCGGCGATCGCGCCGACCGAGCCGCGCACGGTCGCGCCGTCGAGGATCTCGAGCACGCCCCGCCCGCGTTCGCCGACGTACAGCCCGCCGCCGTCGTAGTCCCAGACCGTGTCCTCTCCGACGACCGCCGCCGTCGCCTCGCTGCCGGCGCCGTCGGCCAAGTAGGCACTCGAAGTGTACAGCCCCGCGCCGTCGGCGACGTACAGCCCGGCGCCGCCGACCTCGCCGACGAACAGCCGCCGGAAGGACGCCGACGCGCCGTGGTCGATCAGCTCGATCCTGCCGCCCTGATCGGCCGTGACGTCCTCGCCGGTCGCCGCCGACGCGCCGATGACGGTCAGCGCGTCCCAGACGTCCGGCCCGCCGTCGGGGGCCCAGTTGGCCGGGTCGTACCAGTCGATTCCGTCGCCGCCGCCGTCCCACGTTCGCCCGATCGCCGCCGCGCCGCCGGCCGGCAGCAGCGCAGCGGTCAGCGCCACCGTCAGAACAGAAAGGGACCTTCGCGCCATCGTCGATCTCCTTACCTGGCGGGCCCGAGGGGGGCAGGGCCCAGGGAGAGCACGTATGTATGCGGCAGATCAGTATCGTGGCCCGTCCGTTCCGCCTGACTGGCCGGAGACCGGCGGCCGGGCTGCTGTGAGAAGGACCGGTCTTGCTTTCCTTCCTGAAGGGCGGATGGCGCTGCCCAACACCATGCCCCGATAGCTCACATACTACACCATCGACGGGGCGAGGTAAATGCAAACATGGTCGCCGCGCGCAAAGCGCCCGGGGCCGGCATACGGTGGCGGGAGTTCCACGGAGCCGGGCTTGACACGGATTGTGAATGAAGGTACAAAGTAGGTGCTCGCGTCGGGGGCGCCAGGGCCGATCGCGCGACCGCTTCGTCGGCGGCGGGTCGTCGGCAGCACGTTGGCCCCGGCGGCGGTCGCGGACCATCTCGCCGGCGACCGGGCACACTTGGGCAGGGAGCCGATGGCGTACGACCTGTCGGACACGACGATCCACAACTTCCCGCATGCCTTCCTCAACAAGCGGTCGGAAGCGATCATGATCGGTTCGATCGAGGAGAGGTGGCATGAGCAGCTCGTGGAGATGTACCTCGCCTACCGCCCGCGGAACTCCTTCAGCGGGCTGCCCCCGATTACCGACTCGGCCTGCATCACGTGGGTCGAGGGCATGATCGACAGCGGCGTGAACCTCGTGGCCCTGTCGTTCGGCAGCGGCGTCGTCGGGCACGCGGCGATCTTTCCGGTCAGCGAGCATGCCTGCGAACTGCTCTGCGTCGTCTCGCCCGGCCAGCAGAAGATGGGCATCGGCACGGAGCTGACGCGCTGCGTGATCCAGCTCGCCCACGAGCTGAACTTTGACGAGATCCTCCTGAACGTTGAGGCCCGCAACCACGTGGCCCGCCACGTCTACGAGAAGTGCGGCTTCCAGTACCGCAGCGAAGGGCTCGTCGACGAGCTGGACATGCGCCTCGACCTCCAGCGCTACCGCAGCAGCCTCGACGCGCCGGTCCGCGAGATCATGAACCGGCGGGTGGTGGCCGTCCCGCCGGACCTGTCGTGCCGCGCGGCGCTGCGGATCTTCCTGGAGGACGGCATCGCCTCGCTGCCGGTGATCGACTCGGAGGGCAGGCTGATCGGCATCCTCTCGGAGACCGACCTGCTGTCGGAGGACAACGTCCACCGCCGGGTCGGCGAGGTCCTCACGCGGAACGTCATCAGCGTGCAGGAGGGCTACCCCATCGCCAAGCTGATCCCGCTGTTCCGATCGAGGAGGCTCCGCTGCATCCCGGTGCTGAACCCGAAGATGAAGCTCATCGGCGTCGTCGGCCGCCGCGACGTGCTCGAGCACTACCTCAAGAAGCTGTGAGACAGACCCGGCTCTCGCCCGCGATTGCGGATCGCGGATCGCGAATTGCGGATTCCCCCTTGGTGACGTCCTGCCTCCGCACCGGCGAACTCTTCCAGTCGAGTGTGCCGGGAGCTTCGGCGGCGATGAGCGTGCCTGCGGCCGAGGCGCGAAGCCCCGAGACCGCGCTGCGGTTTATCCCTCTTGCGAAATCGCGGCCGCCGACCTCTGCTGCCTTGCCGTCTGTAGGCCCGTCAGCAGGACGGCGGAGGCGACGAAGACCGTGCCGGTGACCGTCTCCCACTTCGGTGACTCGCCGGGGACGAGCAGCCAGCTCAGCACGACGCCGAAGACGGGGATCAGGAACTTCCACATGTTCAGGTAGGAGTACTTCACGCGCCTCAGCAGGGCAAACCATATGGAGAACCCCGCCGCCGAGACGCCGGCCAGCCAGAGCAGCTCGACGAAGAAGTGAACCGGCGGAACCGCGCGCGGAGGGCCCTCGATCACCAGCGCCACCGCAAGCAGCACCAGCCCGCCGAGGCCCATCTGGAGGCTGTTCAGCGCGATCGGCTGGACGGCGTGGCGCGTCCGCGCCACCAGCACCTGCGCCAGCGCCGAGCTGAGCACGCCGACGGTCAGCAGCCCCATGCCCGCCAGCTCCTTCAGCCCGGCCGGGGACCAAGGCTTGCTCGAGGCGGCGAGGATGACCACGCCGACCATCCCCAGGGCGATCGTGCCCGCCTTGCCGGCCGTCATCCGGTCCCCCCGGATCAGCACGTGGGCCACCAGCGCCGCCACCAGCGGCGAGGAGCCCAGGATCACCGCCCCCTGCGCCCCGGCGATCACGTTCATGCCCAGGAAGAACGTCCCGTACAACACGATCGTCTGGAGGAAGCAGACCGCCGCGATCAGCCGCCAGTGGACCCTCAGCGAGACGCGTAGGACCTTGCGGCGAAGGCACAGCGGCAGCAGCAGCAGCCCGGCCAGCGCGAACCGCCAGCCGGCGCACGTCAGCGGCGGGGCGTGCTCCAGGAGCCGCTTGACCACCCCGAAGGCCGACCCCCACAGCAGGCAGGCACCGACGGCCCACGGGATGGCCCGCGCGCCGCCGAACGCTCTGTCGGACGGTTGATCCACGAATCTCCGATCGAGGCGAAACCGCTATCATCCCACCGTTGGCCCCCTCTGACAAGGCCGTCCCCGGCGCGATCCGCCGACGAGCCCGCCGTCAGACCGCCGCGGCGTGCCCTTGCGCAGCGGCAATCACGAAGACGCCGGCGCGGCGGATAGGGCAGGGACGTTCTGTGTTCCGGCGAAGGGCGGGTTCCCGGGCGGCCTCAAGCGGCCCTGCCGCTCACGCCCGATGTGACGCCCTTCACGGCGGCGAGGATCTGCCCCAAGCCGGCCTTCTTCAGCTCGGTCAGGAGGATCGGGCCGAAGGGCTTCTTGGTCCGCTCGGCCGTCTCGGCTGCGGCTGCCGCGGCGGCGGCGATGATCTGCGCCGGGGCCATGTAGACCTGCTTCAGTGCGATCTCGGCCAGCTCGGTGGCGATCTGCTTGAGCAGCCCTCCCGGCAACATGGTCGAGCCGCGCACGTGGAGGCGGACCTTCGTGTTGAACGTGCCTTCGACGATGCCGACCATCAGGGCGAGCATCGCCTTGCGGATTGCCGGCTTGACGATCCTGACCCTGTCGGCCGTCGTGCCGCGCCTTCTCAGGCGGACCTGGACCTTCTGGGAGGCCAGCTCGGCGACGAGGGCTTTCGTGAACGCGCCGAGGCCGGTCAGCGTGATCCGCGACAGCCGGCTGTAGACCGCCTTGAGGATCCGCCGGCGGGCCTGGAGGGTGATGTGCTTCTTCATCTTCTTGAACAGCACCTTACGGAGGACGGCCTTCCCGGCCGCCTGGATGCCGCTCTTGATCGCCCCCAGCGCCTCGGCGGCGACCTTGACCGAGAGGATGGCGATCTTCAGCCCGAACTGGTATCCGCGGCGCTTGTCGTCGGCGTGCCACTTCTTGATGAACGCCTTCAGCTTCCAGATCTTGTACTGCCCCGTGTAGTACCACTTGTCGCCGAGTTCGACGACCTGGTAGCCGGTCACCTCGCCCCCGCCGCCGCCCTTGGCCCCGCTGAATCGCATGTCGTCCAGCAGCCACCCGACCTTGTGCATCTGCTGCTCGCCCTTGTTCAGCAGGAACCAGACCAACTGCATCGGCGAGCTCGACTGAGAAACACTGCTGCCCGCGAACGCCGAGAACATCCGAGGGATCATGTACGCAGGAAACTCCTGCACCATCACCACGTCGCCCTTGCGATAGAACTGCCTTCGGTGAGCCTGCTGGTAGGACAGCGTCGTCCGCCGCTTGCCCTTCCAGTATTCGTAGACGACGATGTCCTTCGGCCCGTGGCGGAAGAACAGCACGCGCAGAAACCGGGGCGCGACGATCGGCGGCGTGCCGGCGCGGAAGCATCGTTCGTAGTATGTGAGCCACTTCTGCGGGGTCCATTGGATCATGGCTGCTCTCCCTTCCGGCGATCGGATCGCCCTGCCGCCGACCGGCGTGCGGGCATCCGGCCGCTGAGGCAACGGCACGTCGTGACGCCCCGACTAAGAGCAAACGCCGTGCCGTCACGGTGAGGCTGTTACTGAGGTCGGCAGAAATGGGGGCCTTCTCTCGGCGTCTGGCGAGTTTTCCCCTCTCTTCGGGGCGTGGCCGCTTGGGCGGCCGGCCGGAATTGGGGACATCCCCGCCGCAAGAAGGGAGGCGATTGGGCAAAATCACCCGCCATGGTCCCCACGATCCGGCCCACCGACGAGGCGCTTTGTGCTGGCGTCCGGCCGGCCAGGGCGGTGCAATGTCAGACCGACGGACGCCATGTTCGAACCGTGGAAAGGAGCAGGCAGCGATGCTGAGCGGAGTGCATACGCCGATGGTCACCGCCTTCAACGCCGACGGCGCGCTGGACCTCGACGGCAACGAGCGGATCATCGCCCACCTGGTCGACGGCGGCGTCAGCGGCATCCTGCTGCTGGGCAGCATCGGGGAGTTCTTCGCGCTGTCGATGGAGGAGAAGAAACGGCTGATCCGCTTCGCCGCGGACCTCGTCGGCGGGCGGACCACGCTGCTGGTCGGCACGGGCGGGACGGTCGTCGACGAGGTGATCGAGCTGACGCAGCACGCCGCCGAGGTCGGGGCGGGCGCGGCCGTCGTTGTCAGCCCCTACTACTTCCTGCTCGACGAGGAGAGCCTCTACCGCTACTACGCCGCCGTGGCCGCCGATTCGCCGATCCCCGTGCTGCTGTACAACTTTCCCGACCGCACGGGCGTGTGCTTGAGCGTCGAGCTGATCGCCCGCCTCGCGACGGACTTCGAGAACATCCGGGGCCTGAAGGACACGATGGACTCCATCAGCCACACGCGGGCGGTCCTCGAGGCGGTCAAGCCCGTCCGGCCGGACTTCGCCGTCCTCTCCGGCTTCGACGAGTATCTCGTGCCGAACCTGATGGCCGGCGGCGACGGGCTGATCGGCGGGCTGTCGAACATCGCGCCGGCCCTGCCGGTGGGTATTCACCAGGCGTATCGGCGGGGCGAGCTGGCCGAGGTGCAGCGGCTTCAGCGGCGGGTCAACGTCCTGATGGGCCTCTACGCGGTTTCCCAGCCGTTCGTCGGCGCGATCAAGTCCGCCGTGGCCCGCGTCCTCGCCGGTGTCAGCCCCGCCTGCCGCCCCCCGGCCGGACCGCTCGACGAACGCCAGCTCGCCGCCATCGACGACATCCTCCGCCGCGCCGAGGTCCCCGTCCGTGATTGAGGCGCACCGGACACAGGGCGTGCAGCTCCGCTGCACACGCGTCTGCCGACAGGTGAAGCGATGAGTTCGAAGACGTCATCCCATCGGGCCTTCCCCGAGCCGGATGATCCGGCGATTTACGACGTGCAGACGACCGGTCCGGGGCCGGCCGGTCGGCTGCCCCTGGAGGCCGAGCAGCTTCGCACGGCCCCCAGCGGCGACGTGTTCGGCTGGACGATGGACGCGGGCATGGGCTGGCCGGCCGATCGGCTCGGAGGGGAGGAGGTCCTGATCCTGACGGTGCTCGGCGGGCTCCGCGGGGCCGACGGTCGGCCGGTGGCGCTGGGCTACCACGTGGGGCATTGGGAGTCGGGCCTGCTGGCGGAGGAGGCGGCGGGGGAGCTGGCGCGGCTGGGGTGCGTGCCGTTCGCGGCCTGGCTGACCGATCCGTGTGACGGGCGGACGCAAGGGACGCCCGGGATGATGGACAGCCTGCCGTACCGCAACGACGCGGCGGTCGTCCTGCGGCGGCTGATCCGGTCGCTGCCGACGCGCCGCGGCGTGCTGGGCATCGCCACGTGCGACAAGGGCCTGCCGGCGATGATGATGGCCCTGGCCGCCCAGCGGGAGCTGCCCGCCGTCCTCGTGCCCGGCGGGGTGACCCTGCCCGCCGAAGAGGGCGAGGACCTCGGCAAGGTCCAGTCGATCGGCGCGCGGTTCGCGCGGGGCGAGCTGGGCCTCGACGAGGCCGCCTGCCTCGGCTGCCGGGCCTGCGGGTCCTCGGGCGGGGGATGCCAGTTCCTCGGCACGGCCGCGACGGCGCAGGTCGTTGGCGAGGCGCTGGGGTTGGCGCCGGCCCACTCGGCGCTGGCGCCGGCGGGGCAGGCGATCTGGCGCGACGTGGCCCGGCGCGGCTCGGCGGCGGTCGTCGAGCTGGCCAGGCGAGGCATGACGGCGTCCGACGTGGTCACCGCGGACGCGCTGCACAACGCGATGACGGTCCACGCGGCCTTCGGGGGCAGCACGAACCTGCTGCTGCATCTGCCCGCGATCGCCCACGCCGCCGGGCTGCGGCGGCCGACCGTCGAGGACTGGGACGACGTCAACCGCGCCACGCCGCGGCTCGTCGACGTGCTGCCCAACGGCCCGGTGGGCCATCCAACCGTCCGCGTCTTCCTCGCCGGCGGCGTGCCGGAGGTGATGCTGCATCTCCGCGAGCTGGGCCTGCTGCCGGCGGGGGCGATGACCGTCGGCTGCCTGCCGTTGGGCGACGTGCTGGACCAGTGGGCCCGCAGCGACCGGAGGAAGCGGCTGCGCGATCGGCTGGCCGAGGCCGACGGCGTCGATCCCGATGACGTGATCCTCCCCCCGCCGGAGGCGAAGCGGCGCGGGCTGGCCGGCACGATGACCTTCCCGCGAGGCAACCTCGCGCCCGACGGCGCGGTGATCAAGAGCACCGCCGTCGACCCGACCGTCCTCGACGCCGACGGCGTCTTTCGGCAGACCGGCCCCGCGCGCGTCTTCACCACCGAGCGCGAGGCCGTCGCGGCGGTCAAGGGGCGGTCCGATCGGTCCATCCAGCCGGGCGACGTGATCGTCCTGATCGGCCGGGGGCCCGCCGGCTGCGGCATGGAGGAGACCTTCCAGATCACCTCCGCCCTGCGCTACCTGCCCTGGGGCAAGGACGTCGCCCTGGTCACCGACGCGCGGTTCAGCGGCGTCAGCACGGGCGCGTGCATCGGGCACGTGGGCCCCGAGGCCCTCGCCGGCGGGCCGATCGGCCGCGTCCGCGACGGCGACACGATCCGCATCGTCATCGACTGCAAGAACCTGACCGGCAGCGTGGACCTGATCGGCGGCGACGGGCGGAGCTTCGATCCCGCCGAAGGCGCCAAGGTGCTGGCCGCCCGCCGGCCCCACCCGGACCTCCGCCCCGACGAGCAGCTCCCCGACGACACCCGCCTCTGGGCCGCCCTCCAGCAAGCCGGCGGCGGCATCTGGGGCGGCTGCGTCTACGACGCCGACAGCATCGCCCGATTGCTCCAGGACAAAGGGGACAGGCTACTTCCCTGAACAAGCAGCCTGGGCAGGAGAAAGGGGACAGGCTACTTTCTTGAGGAAGCAGCGATTGGTTCGGGCCATGGCGCTTGTCCCTCTGTCGAGGAGATCGGCCAGGCGCCTACAGCGAAATTCCCGCTTCGTCCACTTCCAGGTCAAACGGCTTGATGTCGTACTTCAGACGGAGGTCGAACCGGCCGGTCAATCCACCGGGCACACGCCACGTGTGCGCGCACGTGCCGCCTCAGCCATACTCCAGTTGGGCCGTGTAGACCACCTTGCCCGTCCTGTCGACGACCTCGATGGCCGGCGCCGCCGGCCGCTCGCCCGCGGCGTTCATCACGAGCAGGATGGGACGGCCCGCCGCGTCCACCCGTTTGAGGGAGAACGTCACCTTCCGGCCCGAGACCTTCGCCACCATCGTCGCCTTCACCGGCAGGCCCATCTCGATCTTCGCCGTCTCGCCCTCGGCGACGTCGAGGGGCGCCCGCGGGTAAGTGTAGCTCTTGACGGCCGGGACGGCCTTGCCGCGCTGATCCGGGCGGAAGTAGATGCACCGCATCACCTGGTACGCGTCGGCCGGCACGGGGACGGCCCCCGCGGCCCCGTTCACAATGATCCGGTACTTCTTGCCGGTCAGGTGCAGTTGGCAGTTGTCTTTGTTGCCGGCGATCCTCCCCATGGGGGCCTGAAGCGGCTCGGCGGAGACTCTCATGCCGCGCAGGCGGACGAGAAACCACTTCGGTCCGACCTGGACGGGGGAGCCGAGCAACGTGCCTTTGGCGATCCTCACGTCGTCGAACCGCCCCTTGGCGTCGGCCACCTGGATCTTGTCGGCGCCGCGCAGCCCCGGCGGTACGGGGGGAGTCCGCACGAGGGAGGTCAGTTGGGAAGTCAACTCGGGCTCGAACTGCAATGCGTATCTTCTCGGCGATCTGGATCCTGTGCCGAGTCTATCAAGCCGCTGCAATGCGGGGCGCCTCGGCGGCGCGGGTACCCCGCCGAACCTCAGATCGCCGGTGGCGTCGAGGATTCGGACCTTGCGGATCTCCTTGCCGAACGCGCAGGTCCCCTCGACGGCCGCCTGGAGCGTCAACCCCATCGCGGACCTGCCCCTCGAGACGTAGTAGTAGCCGGTCACGGTGACGGGGATGTCCCTGCCGGCGATTCTCACCGCGGCTTGGTCCGGCTCGATGGAGGCGTAGTAGGCGTAGTAGCTGGACGCATTCCGGTCCGTCTTCAGTGCCATCTTCAGCGCGTTGTGGAAGTCGCCCCTGCCCGTCAGGTCCACCCGGATCGTGTCGAACTGCCCGGCGTCGGCCCCCGTGCGGATCACCGCCGCGGAGACCTTGATCCCTCTGGCCGTCCCATCGAAGACAAGGGCTTCGGCGGCGCCCAACTGCTCGAGCTTGTCGGCCTGGGCGAGCTTCTTCGGCGCTCTGAACGCCACGTACACGCCCCGCCCGAACGGCGGCGGGCTCTTGGCATACTCCAGGTCGCCCACGGCGGCGAAGCACGTCGTCGACAGGAGGGCTACCGCCACGCCCGGCAGGACGCGGCGATGCTCCCATGGTCTGTTCATCTCGACTCTCCCGAGTCTGAAGCTCAACGGCTGCTGCCAGCCCGTTGCCGCTACCTGACAGACGCCCGGCCCGGCGATCGGTTCCACCCGACTCGCCGGCCCTCGCCGCAAACCCACACCCCGGTCGCGAACATGCCCGCAGCCCAATGCCGAATGCCGGGCGCCAAGGCCGCGGAGTGTGCGGCCGTGTCTTCGAGGGCGAGAGGAGCACGGCCGCTGAACGCCGCGGCCGTGGCACCCGGATGCCTTGGCCCTGGACCGGGAAGGCTCGACGGGACCCGTCCGCCGCGGAATCCGCCCCCCCTGTGTGGCTCGAAGACTGCCCCGAATTCCGCGGCTACCCACCGATCCTCCCCTGCCGCGGCTCGCGCTCGGCGGCACGTCATGCCATCGGGCTGAATGCGATGGACCCCGAGCGAAGCGGCTCTTCCTTCTTCCGCATGCCGAGACCTTCTCACGGAAACAAGAAACGGAACGTCAGCCGTACAGAACGATCCGGCATCCGGCCGGGTTGGCCCTTGACAGACCGTTGCGGGCGTGCCTATACTGCCCGGCTTATGTTTTCGCCGTGCGGTCTCGATGGCTTGGGTGTCATCCAGCGGCCGGGCGGCCAGCGTAAAGGACTCAGCCAGTGGCCAAGAGGGCAAGCGTTCGCAAGAGGACCTCGGGGCAGGCCAAGAAGGCCGCCAAGGCCCCCACCGCGAAAAAGGCCGCGAGAAAGGCCGTCAGAAAGACTGCCAAGAAGGCCGCGACAAAGGCTGCCCGGAAGGCCGTCAAGACGACCGCGAAGAAGGGGGTCAGGAAGGCCGCCCGGAGAACCGTGAAGAAGTCCGCGAGGAAGGCCGCCCGCAAGGCCGCCACGCCGCCCGCCGCGGCGGCCATCAAAGCCGAAGCCCCCGCCGCCGAGCCGAGCAGGAAGCCCAAACGCGTCAAGAGCCCTCTGACCGCCGCCCAACTCAGGAAGTTCCGCTCGATGCTCCTGGCGAAACGCCGCGAGCTCGTCGGCGACATGACGGGCATCGAGGCCGAGGCGCTCGGGGCAGACCGCCAGGAGGTCAAGGGCGATATCTCCGACCACCCGGCCGACGCGGGAACGGACAACTTCGAGCAGGAGTTCTCGCTTGGCCTGCTGGAGAGCGAACGGATTCTGCTGGGCGAGATCGACGAGGCGCTCGGCCGCATCGAGCAGAAGACCTACGGCATCTGCCTGGGGACGGGCCGGCCGATCGGCACGGCCCGGCTGAAGGCCCGTCCGTGGGCGAAGTACTGCATCGAGTACGCGCGGATGGTCGAGAAGGGGCTGGTCCGCCCGGGCGAGCGGTTGCCCGACGACGAGTAGCGGGCGGCGGGAGATTGGGACAGCCAGCATTGTCGGCCCCGCAGACAGACCGGTCGAAGCACCCGCCGTCGCCCTCGTTTCGGCTGGCCCCGACGGCGGCGCTGCGGAGGGGGGGGGCGATTGCCCTGTTCGCCGCCATTGCGGTTGTGGGGCTCGTCGGGGACCTGTGGAGCAAACAGGCCGTCTTTAGCGCCCTGCTGCCGAAAGAACTGCTCGACGAGCCGCAGTGGGTGGCTCGCGGGCAGGCCATCCGGGCGTATCTCGAGTCGCTGCCGATATATGCGAACAGGCCGGAAGCAGAGCGACGGCCCGAGGTCAGTTCGGGCGTCCTCCGATCGCTCGACCGCCACCACCAGGCCGCCCCGGGCCTGCGGCTGACGCTCTCGACCAATCCGGGCGTCGTCTTCGGGCTCAGCGTCCCCCGCCCGGCCGTCTGGGTGGCCACGGGGCTGACGACCCTGCTGGTGGTGTGGTTCTTCGCCGTCTCCGACGCGAAGGCCCGCTGGCTGCACGCGGCGCTGGGGATGGTGCTGGCGGGGGCCGTGGGCAACCTGTACGACCGGCTGTTCGCGACGGTGGCCGTCCCCGGCCTCGACGAGCCGATCCGCCACCAGGTCCGCGACTTCATCGACTGCTCGCAGATCAGCGTCGGCGGGGTGAACTACCCGTATATCTTCAACATCGCCGACGTGCTGCTGGTCGTTGGGGTGGGGATCCTCCTGGTCCATTGGTGGCTCGCCGGCCGGAAGGCGGCCCCGGATGGGTCTAAGGGCGGCAAGGTAAAGGATTAGCGTTGTCGGCCGGCAGCAGAGGCGGGGAGAATCGGCGATGAAGGTGTTCCTGGCCGGGATCATTCAGGGCTCCCTGGTGGAGGCGGAGATCCACTCGCAGGACTGGCGGATACCGATCCGCGCAGCGTTGGAGCGGCACGTCGGCCAGATGGAGGTCTACTGCCACTACAGCGAGCACCCCAACAGCATTACCTATGATCTGGACGGCATTTGCCGCACGTTCGAGCAGGGCCTGGCCGAGGCGCGGGCCTCGGACGTGTTGATCGCCTTCCTGCCCGGCGCGTCGATGGGCACGGCCATCGAGATCCACGAGGCCGCCCGCGCAGGCGCGGTGGTCCTGACCATCACCCCCATGGCGGCCAACTGGGTCATCCGGGCTTACAGCGATCGTATCTTTGAGAATGTAAATGACTTCGAGACGTTCCTGGCCGAGGGGAAGCTGACCGAGCTGCTGGCTTCCAGACGCCGGCCGCAGTAGCCGTCACATCTGCCGCCAAGAGGCCGGTGCCGCCACGTGACGCCGTTTTCGGCTCTGGCCGGAGGTGTTTTCCGCCTGACCTCGCCCCCGGCTGACGTGTCATTACTGCTGATGATGAAACATGTTCTGGACATGACGGTGGGGGAGTTGACCGCCGAGATCCAGCGGCTTGGCCTGCCGGCATACCGAGCCAGGCAGATTGGCACGTGGCTCTGGCAGAAGGGCGTGACGGACTTCGGCGAGATGACCGACCTGCCGGCCGAGCTTCGGCCGCGGTTGGCCGGAGAGATGACGATCCGGTCCGCACAGGTCGCCGACCAGCGCCTCGCCACGGACGGCACGCGGAAACTGCTGCTGCAACTCCATGATGATGAAAGCGTTGAGACGGTCGGCATCCCCGCCGGCAAGCGGACGACGGCCTGCGTGTCGACCCAGGTCGGCTGCGCGATGGGCTGCAAGTTCTGCGCGACGGGTCTGGACGGTCTGAGGCGGAATCTGTCGGCCGGCGAGATCGTCGAGCAGGTCTTCCACGTTCAGCGGGCCATGCGGCGGCGGGTGACGAATGTCGTGTTCATGGGCATGGGCGAGCCGCTGGCGAATTACGGGGCGACCGTCGCGGCCGTCCGGGCGCTGATCGACCCGCACCGGCTGGGCATCTCCGGGCGGCGGGTGACGGTCTCGACGGTGGGCCTGCCCAGGCAGATCCGCCGCCTGGCGAGCGAGAGGCTGCCGATCACGCTGGCGATTTCCCTTCACGCGCCGAGCGACGCGCTTCGCCGCGAACTCATCCCGGCCGCGGCGCGGTGGCCGCTGGCCGACGTGATCGCCGCCGCCGAACGATTCTACGACAGCCGGCATCGCGAGGTGACGCTGGAGTACGTTCTGCTGTCGGGCGTCAACGACGGCAAGCTGTGCGCCGAGGCGTTGTCGAAGATCGCCAGGCGGCTTCGTTGCAACGTGAACTTGATCGGCTACAATCCGATACCTGTGCCGGCGTACGAGCGCCCCAGCGACGAGGCGATGGCGGCCTTCGCCGACCGTCTTGCCTGCCGGGGCGTGAACGTTCACGTCCGCCGGCCTCGCGGGTCGGACGTGGCGGCCGCCTGCGGGCAGTTGCGGCGGTCGGCCGACCGGCCCCGGCAAGGTAGTTGAGTTTTGGCCAGACAGAAGAAAACGACGGGCCGGCGCGACAACCGGCCCAGCCCGAAGCTGGACGCGAACGGCCTGACGCGGTGGGCGCGGGAGGACGAGGACGTCAAGCTGATGCTCCGTTTCCAGAAGGGCGAGCAGGGGGCCTTCGACGAGCTCGTCCGCCGCAACGCGCCCAAGGTCAACACGCTGATCTACCGTTTCCTGGGCGACCCCGGGCAGGTGGAGGACCTGACGCAGGAGGTCTTTCTGCGGGTCTTCCGGACGGCGGCGAGGTACCAACCGACGGCGAAGTTCAGCACGTGGCTGTACCGGATCGCGGCGAACTTGTCGTTCAACGTCCTCCGCGCCAAGCGGCGGGGCCAGCCGGTGCAGTTGGAGATCGCCTACAGCGAGGACGGCGAGCCGTTCTATCGCGACGTGCCCGATGGGCGGCACAGCCCGCCGCACGACCACCTCGATGCCGAGGAGCTTCGCGGCAAGGTCGCCGAGGCGATCAACCAACTGCCCGAGAACCAGAAGGTCGCCATCATCCTCAACAAGTACGAGCAGAAGAGCTACGAGGAGATCGCCGGGATCCTCGACTGCTCGACGATGGCCGTCAAGAGCCTGCTCAGCCGCGCCCGCAGCAACCTTCGCGGCGCCTTGACGCGCTACGTCCGCCAGGAGTGACCGAGCTGTTGACGAGCCGCATTGCCGCCCACCGCGTTGCCGAGCGATACGTGCAGGCCATATACCAGGAATGTCACAAAAACGGCGCGTTTGGGCGAATCCCTACGGCGGCGGTGGGGTTAGAAATAGTGGAGCATCGCCTGCCGACGGCCGACAAAGCCTAGTGGCAGAGTACTTTGCAGGAATTGCGCATCTGCGATTCCGGCCGCATGTCGGCGGGGCGGAAAAAGTGGAACTCCCCGCCTCGATGCCGGAACTTCAGCGGTGATGGGCCGTTCATCGTAATGGACGGAATGGCGAAATAAGCAAAAATGGCATACCAACGGACACAATCCGATTTCGACGACTTGTCGGCCTGGCTCGACGGCGAGTTGCCCGCCGAGCGGGCCGCGGAAGTCGAGCGGCTGGTGGCCGGCGATCCGACCTGGCGGACGGCCTGCGACGAGTTGCGGACCGTCGACGCCGCGCTGGACGCCTGGGTCCCACCCGAGCCGCCGGCCGGCCTGGCCGATCGGGTCCTCCGCTTTTGCCACGCCGCCGAGCGGCGAAGGCACCTGCTGCGGGTGGCCGGCTGGTTGGCGCCCGCCGCGGCGGCCGCGGCGGCGATCCTGATCGTGATCGCCGCGATGGGCCGCGGGCCCCGCAAGCCGCCCGTTGCCCCGACGCCCATTGTGGACGCGCCGGTCGAGGATGAATCGGTCAAGAACGAGCTGGCCGGATCCAAGGCCTTCGAGGCCATTCCGGCCGATCAGCGTGAGGACGTGCAGAAGGTGCTGATCCAGCACCTGAGTTTCTTCCGCGAGTACGAGGTCCTCGAGGACTTCGAGACGCTCGAGGCGATCGACCGGATCGAGGAGCAGGGAACCTAGAGCACGATCGAGATGAGCAAGTGGACGGCAGCCATCCTGGCCGTCGCGTTGGCGGCGGCGTGTCCGGCGGCCTCGGCGATCGCCGAGCCGGGCGACGGCGGCGCCACTGTCCTGACGCGTCCGCCGAAGGGCAGCCTGGCGGCCCAGTTGAGGCTGCGCCTTCGCCTGGAGATGGCCGGCGGGGCGAGCCTGGCGGCCACGCTCGACCATAACCGGCAGGAATGGAAGATGCTCTCGGCCGACCAGCGGGAGCGGTTTCGCCATTACGTGGTGGCCTTCCTCGAAGGGAAGCGTTCCGACCAGGACAAGCTGCTGAAGAGCTACTCGACGTTCCTGTCGCTGACGAAGCAGAAGCGAGAGGCCTATCGCCGCCGCGCCAAGTGGGTCAAGGCCGTGGTGGCCACCTTCAGCCCCGAGCAGCGCGAGCAGTTGAAGGGCATGGCGCCGATGGATCGGGCCCGCCTGCTGATCGCCCGGCGCGACGAGTTGATCAGCCAGGGCAAGCTCATCCTCGACGAGCCCACGACCGCCCCGGGGGGGGCGGAGAAGTAGGCTCTGTCTGAAAACGCTGGCGCGGGCCCGAGGGCGAGCGAATCGCCGGCTGGCAAGGAGGCCGAAGCAGGCGATTCCCCTGCGAATCGCCGATGCAGGCCGACGCAGACCAGCGGGCGA
>Ga0180438_10002247_pt1 | contig 32198 bp, 21 predicted proteins | sample SS_ome_12_FD_132455 | JGI IMG/M metagenome (GOLD analysis project Ga0180438, IMG submission 132455) | Hypersaline lake sediment archaeal communities from the Salton Sea, California, USA - SS_3_D_2 metaG | ecosystem: Environmental > Aquatic > Non-marine Saline and Alkaline > Hypersaline >... | reverse complement strand
GTCCATGGGCGCGACCATCATGTCGCAGGAGCTGGTCCCCAGGACCTTCGAGAGCGTGCCGGGCTTCACTCCGGCGCCGACCGCGCCCATGTGGGCGTCGAACGCGCCCGCGGCCACCGGAACCCCGGGCGGCAGCCCGACCTTGGCGGCCACGTCGGGGCTCAGCTCGCCGGCCTTGCGGTCGGCGGGCACGGCGGGCTGGGCGTAGCGGTCGCGAAGCGGGGCCAACTCGGGGTCGAGCCCGGCGAGGAACCGCTTGCTGGGCAGCCCGCCCCACTGGTCGTGGTACATCGCCTTGTGCCCGGCCGCACAGATGCAGCGGGGGAGCGTGTCGGGGTCGAGGTTGCCGGTGATGAAGGCGGGCACGAAGTCGGCCAGCTCGACCCACGAGTAGGCCGCCGCAAACACCTTCGGCGCGGTGCGCCGGCAGTGCAGGAGCTTCGACCAGTACCACTCGCTGCTGTAGGTGCCGCCGCACTTGGTCAGGTAGCGGTCCTTCACCCGGGCGGCCCTCTGGGTGATCTCGGCGGCCTCGGCGTGGCCGGTGTGGTCCTTCCAGAGCCATGCCTGGGCGGCCAGGTCGTCGCGGAACTCGCGGCGGAAGGCCAGCGGCGTGCCCTGGCGGTCGACCGGGATGGGCGTCGAGCCGGTCGTGTCGATTCCGATGCCCACCACGTCCTCGGGCCGAAAGCCCGGCTGCTTCTTCGCCGCCCGGAGCACGGCTGAAACCGACTCGTAGAACCCTTCGACGTAGTCGGCCGGGTTCTGGCGGGCGAGGTTGGGGTCCTTCGGGTCGAGCAGGATGCCCTGCTCGCCGCTGGGGTAGTGGTAGACGTCGGTGGCGATCTCGCTGCCGTCGGCCACGTCGACCAGCAGCGTGCGCACGCTGTTGGTGCCGTAGTCGACCCCCAGGGCAAAGCGGTTCCGCGCGGCGGCCTTCTTCATGGGGCTTGCTCTCCTTACTACTCCGTCCTACTCCGTCGAGTCGGGGTTCGATAGGCGCCACGATAGCCGGCTGCCGCGGGGCCGGCAAGGCACGGCACCCGGCGGCAGCAGGTCTGGGGGACTGGGGGAGGCAGGCAACGGATGACGGCGGTCGGAGCAGGATAACCCCGCCGGAGGGTGGGGAGGGGGCGGGTTTCCGGCCTTCCTTCGGGCGGCCCGCCGGCACTGCCTCATTGACAGACGCGCCGCCGCCACGTAAAAGGACACCCTACGTGCGCCCTGACTCGGACTATTGAAGAAGCGAACACTTGAGCCACATGGCGCAACGCCCTGTACGACCGCCTTCCAAGGCCGTCGGCGCGAACCCAAGCCCTCGACGGCCTTGGAAGGCCGTCGTACTTCCCACGGCTGAAACGTTGCGGTAACAGAAAGGCGCAAACCATGAGCAACGCTCCCCGCCCCGCTGAATTGAAGGGGCACGACCCGGTGATCCCCCGCGGGGTCTTCCTGCCGTTTTGCCTGGTGACCACCCTGTTCGCGTTCTGGGGGTTTGCCAACGACGTGACCAACCCGTTGGTGAGGGCCTTCGAGTCGATCTTCCTGATCAGCAGCGCCGAGAGCAGCCTGGTGCAGACGGCGTTTTACGGGGGCTACGCCACGATGGCCCTGCCGGCGGCGATCTTCATCCGCCGGTTCTCCTACAAGGCGGGCATCTTGCTGGGGCTGGCGCTTTATGCGACGGGGGCGCTGCTCTTCATACCGGCCAGCATCACGACGGAGTTCTGGCTGTTCCTCGCGGCCCTGTACGTGCTCACGTTCGGCCTGGCGTTCCTGGAGACGACGGCCAACCCCTACGTCCTGGCCATGGGACCTGAGAGCACGGCGACCCGGCGTCTGAACTTCGCCCAGGCGTTCAACCCGTTCGGTTCGCTGGTCGGCATGGTCGTGGCCAGCCAGATCGTGCTGGCCAGCCTCGGGGTCCAGGAGTTTCGGGAGACGCAAATCGCGAAGATCCAGAAGGCACACAAGGCGGAATATAAGGAGAATCTCGCGGAGTATCGGCAGGACCGCGCTGTGTACAAGGAGGAGCTCCAGCGGCAAAAGGAGGCCCTGGAGGCCCAGAAGGAGGCGCTCGCCCGCTACGAAGAGGGTTCCGAGCAGCACCAGGAGGCGTTGAAGGAGTACAAGAAGAGCATCGAGTCGCTGAAGGACCGCCAGATGGCCACTGAGGAAAAGTATCAACCCATGCTCCCCGGACGCATCGACGCGAAGGTCCGCAGCGCTCTCGAAGCTTACAAGGACGGCGAGATCGACTTCGAGGTTCCCGTAAGGAACGAACGGGGCGACGTGGTCACCGACGCAGCCGGCGAACCCGTTGTCGAGCGGCCCTACGAGAATTACGCCGACCTGAAGTCGCACGACTTGATGGTGGTACGTGTTCCCTATGTGACGATCGGCATGGTGATCATCGGGGTGTTCATCGTCTTCGCCGTGTCGAAGCTGCCCAAGGCCGGCGGCGAGGACCGGCGGATCCACTTCTTCGCCACGTTCGGGCGTTTGCTCCGCAACGGGCGCTACGTGGGGGGCGTGATCGCCCAGACCTTCTACGTCGGCGCCCAGATCATGTGCTGGACCTTCATCATCCACTACGCCACGATCAACCTGAACATGAGCTTCTCCCAGGCCCAGCTCTACAACACCGTCGCCATGGCGATCTTCTGCTCGAGCCGGTTCCTGTGCACCTACCTGCTGAAGTACGTCTCTCCCGGCGGGCTGCTGGCCAGCCTAGCCATCGGCGGAATGGCGACCACGGCGGGCGCCATCTTCCTCCCGGGCATGGCGGGGCTCTACTGCCTGATGGCGATCTCGGCCTGCATGTCGCTGATGTTCCCCACGATCTACGGCATCGCCCTGGACGGGCTGGGCGAGGACGCCAAGCTGGGCTCCGCCGGGCTGATCTTCGGCATCGCCGGCGGAGCGATCTTTCCCCCGCTCCAGGGCTACATCAAGGACCTCGGCGACCCGATCACCGGCAACGTGGACCTTGGGTTCACCACGCTGCCGGCGGTGAACGCCTCGTTCTTCCTGCCGGTGGGGTGCTTCGTAATCATCGCTGTCTACGGGTTCCTCACCCACAACCGGCGGCGGGCTCAGGCGTAGCTCCGACGCTCCGCGGCACGGAAGGGTCAGCAGAAAGGGACGGGGCATCTCTTCGCAGCAACCTGACGGGGACGAGCGGTTTCTTTATGCTTCGCATATCCCCCATCCGCTGTATCTACGCGCATTAAAGGTACCACTCACCTTTTTTTTGGCCACGTTCTCCCTTCCCCGGGGCCGATGCCTCCAGTAGGGCCGTCGGGCCGTGGGCGCCGGGCTGGGGGGCTGCTTCGCATCCCCCCCATTGCGAGGGGTGGTAACTAGGCAACGGCGGATAGTCCCCGGAGCGGGCTCCGCTGCGGGTCAGCCACTTGACGGCTGCCACCGTTAGGGGAGCAGACTCCCCATAAATCATTGACAACCGCCCCCCACCGCTCACAATGGAGGTCCGAGTGCCGCGGTAGCCCCGCCCCCCCGCGCGCGACCATGGTATCCCGATGTCTGCGGTTCCGGGTTCCGGACCTAGTTCGTCCCGCTGAGTATGTCCGCCCAAGCCTTACAGTGTCGTTTCCCGCTCTATTTGACGCCCATCGAGACGTTCATGCGTCTGGATGACCGGCCGGCGTATCCGATGACGTTCGTGGTGCAGATGGACTTCTCGGGCACCGTGGACCGGCCGGCGTTCGAGGCGGCCCTGGACGAGGGGCTCCGGCGCCATCCGCTGTTGAGCGCCGTGGTGCAGCGGGCCAAGGGGAACCGGCCCTGCTGGGTCCTGGCCGACGATCCGTTCCCACCGGTCGACTGGGCCGATGAAGGGGTGCCGGTCGAGTGCCCCGATGGAGAGGGGATCGACATCGGCTCGCGGACCGGGCTTAGGGTCTGGGTCCGCCAGGGGGACGGCGCGTCGCGGATCGTCATGCAGTTCCACCACGCCTGCTGCGACGGCATCGGGGCCTACCGGTTCATCGGCGACGTGCTGGCCGCCTACGGCGCGCGGACCGCCACGAACGGACGATGCCCCGAGCCGGGCCCGATCGACGCCGGACTGCTGCGCAACCGCAAGAACGGGATCATGGACCTGGCGCTGAACGCGCGCCCGACCAAGGTGGCCTGGGTGGCCATGCGCCAGGGTGCGCGGATCTTCGGCCGCCGCGCCGCCCCGCTGCACCCGCCCACGCCCACCTCGGGTCGCAACGGCTACGTGGCCCCGTTCCCCGGGGTGCAGACGTACCGCTTCGACGAAGCGAGCTACAAGCGGCTGCGCCTGGCCGCGGTCGAGCACGGCGTGACGGTCAACGACTTGCTCCTAGGCGAGCTGTTTCAGGCCATGCGGGAGTGGAACGCACGCCATCCCGCGCGCCGCAACGGCCGGCGCCTGTGCATCATGATGCCCACCGACCTGCGCGGCACCGAGCACTTCGAGATGCCGGCGGCCAACATGACCGGTTACACGTTTGTCGCGCGCCACGCCAGCGCCTGCGACCGGCCCGAGGAGCTGCTGCGCGGCATCCGCAACGAGACGGCGCTGATCAAGCACGAGCGCCGGGGCACGCGGTTCGTGGACATGATCGCGGCCGCTTTGTACGTGCGGGGGCTCCTGCGCCTGGCCCTTTCGGCGCGGCGATGTCTTTCGACTGCGGTGCTCTCGAACGTGGGCGACCCCAGCCGGCGTTTTACTGCCCGATTTCCCCGCGAAAAAGGCCGGGCGGTCTGCGGCAACCTCGTGCTGGAGTCCTTCAGCGGCGTGCCGCCGCTGCGTCCCAAGACCCGGGCGACGATCAGCATTTTCACCTACCGCCGCCAGTTGGGGATCAGCCTGCGCTGCGACCCCTACCTGTTCCGGCCTGAGGATACGGCCGAGCAGCTCGCCATCTTCGTTGACCGGCTTCGCCTCGCGGCGGGGGGAGCAATGGACTGATGGAGTAATGGAGTGATGGAGTAATGCAGCAAAGGGTGGTCGACGCGGCCACCGTCTCGAATCTCACGTGTCGTTCGACATTCGATATTCGTCACTCGGTATTCCACCACACCATCACCCCGTCACTCCACTCCACACCCGCTGCACCGCGTAGCGCGCCTCGGGGTGCGCGACTGGCACGTCAACGCCCTATGGAACCACCTCCGGCTCGATGACCATCACGCCCTGGTGGTCGCGCTCGCCGCGGTAGGTGACTTTGGCCGTGCGAAAGGGCATTCCGCGGGCGTTTCGTTCGAGGACCAGCAACCCTTCGGGGGTGTACTGCTCGATGCGGCCCTTGGTGTAATGGCGGGTCCAGCCGGTCAGCTCTTTGGCCGGCGAATACTCGTAGACGTCGCGCCAGGGCTTGCCGTCGGTCAACCGGGCGTCGAACACCCGGTCGGCGGCGTAGTCGATCTCTCGGACCCGGCCGTCGTCGTAATACTCCCGCTTCTCGTTGGTCAACGAGTAGTAGGTCACGAAGCCCGGGGCCGAGTAGTACACGCCGTTGTGGACGAACACGCCAATGTCCACGCGGCTGGAGGGGATTTTGGGCTCCCAGCGGGTCGGGGTCCGGGCATGGTAGGGGACGTGAATCTCGACGACCGACTTCCGGGCATTCTTGGGCACGATGCGAATCCGCTCGGGGTCGCCGCGGAGCACCACCCAGTGGAACTCCAGCGGCCGGTTGTTCACGTCGTAACTCTCCTCGGCACTGACGACGATTCGCCGCTGGTGCTGGGATCCGCGGAAGACGCGGGCGATCACGCACGGCGTGTCGGCCAGGGTCTCGGAGCGCGGGCGCCCTTCGAAGTAGTCCCGGCCTTGAAGCGGAATATCCTCGTCGTCCACCTTGAGCCGGACCATGGGCGGGACCTCGTCGGCCCGCATGGCGTGGGCCATTTCGGCCATCTTTCGCCAGTTGACCCACTCGCGCTGAAACACCGGGGGATGGGCCTTGCCGGTGAGGTACTCCGACTCGTCCTCCAGGTGGCTATTGCTCATGCGGAAGATCATCTGCACGGTGGGCATCAGGAGCCCGCGCTTGGCGAGCAGCTCCTTCACCTCGGGCCGAAAAGCGGCCAGCGTGAACAGCGCGGCAGTGACGTACGTTTTGTCGGATCCCGACGAGCCCTGAGACACGAGGAGGTAAGGTGAATTGCTCGGAAACACGTCGCCGTAGCCCCCCCCGCCCTCGACGGGCACGTCGTGGTCCGTGTGCTCCGGATACACGTAGAGGTTGCTGCCCACGTATTGAAGATAGGCAATGCCGAAGAGCTGCGGGATGGTGTAGCAGGTGCGGGCGTGGCTGCCGTAGTGTCGCTTGCCGGCGGTCGAGGAATTCCCCACGGTCACGTGCGGCAGCCTACGAAATTGAATACCCCAGCCGATCCGCTTGCGCTCTTCCTCAGAGTACTTGACGAGATTCAGGCCGGGAAATAGTTCCATGCGTATGACGGAATGCCCCCCGTCGCGGTTGTCGTAGTAATCTCCCTCGTGCCCGGCCGCCGTCCCCTCGCGAACCCAGCCGGCGATCAATTCCTTGACGGCGCCGGCCTTCTTGAGATCCTGAGCCGAGGCCTGCGCAGAAAAGCCCTGGAGAACCAGGGCGATCAGCACTGCGCAGCCAACGCGGCTCGGCGCCGCTCCTCCCGTGGTTGCGCCCTTCGGGGCGCGGTCAACGTCAGACACCGGTTCCTCCTGTGGTTGCAGGCTCTCCGGTCGATCCTACGGCACGGGCCGGGGGGTGTCAACGCGAGGCGCCGAAACCGCCCCCCTTGCCCGGCCGGCGAGGGAGCGAACGACTCGCCCATCATCACCGCGGTGGTCTGCTATCATTTCGTCGGCACCCGAGACGGTCCGGGCTGCCCCCCGCTTCGGTGCACGCTTCGCCGCAGGACCTCCGTCCGTGTGTCCCGAGCCCACCGACGAGGGGCAACCGGAGGGCGGAACGTGCCGGACGAGTGCAGGCCCGGACCGGCGGACCGAAGGTGGAGCTCGCCAACCGGCCGAGGACGACGGGTGACCCGGTCGCCGAACGCCTGTCTCCGCCGCGGCGGGTCGTCTCGGCCTACCTCCAATCGCTGATGAGCATCAGCGCCCGGTCCACGGCCTCTTTGGCGCTCTTCGTCTTGGCGGAAGACCGTTGGGCGACCAAGGTCTCTTCCGCGTCGTACGCCAGGGCCGGCAGCTCGGCCCGAGAGGAATTCCAGCCAGGCGGTCCCCGTCTCCTGGAAGTTGCGCAACGTCGCGTTAAGCGAGCGGTCCGTGCGGGTAGCCCGGAGGCCCTCCGGCCGGCGCATCTTGGCGAGCACCTCGCCGAGCCACCCGCCTGCGTGGACGAACGCCGACTGGCGGTCTTCGTCGGGCCTTGCGTCGTCGCCGCCCAAATCGGCCGGCACATCCGCCAAGAGCCGCATCCCTTCGATGAACGACACGCCCCCCTCTGTCTCGCGTTCCAGCCGCTTCCAGTGGTCCATGACCACGCTGCCGCGCCAAGGATTTGGACGCGCGAACCGATCTCTCGCAACGGCCCCAAGACCAGGATGACGAAGGGTTGCCTGGACTCCGGCCGATCCCACAGGGATTTCGCGGCGGCAATGGTCGGATAGCGCTCGGCCGCGCGCGCCTCACCATCATCACCCATCAGCAGCTCCACGTACGACGCGGCCTGCCGGACCCGGTGTCATGGTCTCAACTTCGGTTGCCTGGCTGCCTTGAGGTTCCCCATCGAAGCCGGGCAAGCACGGAGCGGGCGCCGCCGGCTTCCGCGCCAGTCCCAGACGCTTCAACGTCCGCCGGATCGTCGTCTCGCCGACCCCCAGCCGCTTCGCCATCCGATAGTTCGACCATCCTTGCTCAAACCATCTGCGGACGAAACGCTCTTGCGACTTCCCCAGCGCCCGAGCCCGTCTACCGGCTCCTCGCCGCGCCCAGGGAGCGTTACAGCGGCGGCCAGGAGAAGATCGAGTCGATGTGGCCGGTCTGCGGCGACGTGCTGGTCGCCGACGGCGTGGCCTATGCCGCCGCCGGCGTGGCCGCCGGCATCCGGGGCCGGCTGATAGCCTTCCACCGGGACTTCGAGCTGGGCTTCAGCGTCGCCCGCGAAGCCAAGACCGTCTTCCACATCGGCACCATCACCCTCGCCGGCCAGAGCACCGACGGCAAGCTCCACTGGGCCCAACAAACCAGCCGGCTGAACATCGACGACCTGCTGGTCACGCCCGACGCCGCCTACTGCGTGGGCCACTACGAAGAAAACGACCAGCTCGCGCAGCTCCGGGTCATCTCCCTCCGCGACGGATCGATCCTGTCCTTCCACCAGATCAACGGTTTCCCCTCCTACAACGGCACCAGCGCGGCCGGTGACAAACTGTTTGTGGCGACGCGCGAGGGGAGGCTGGTGTGCTTTGAGGGGAAGTGAGATTCGTGGAAACGCTTTGTCCTGTATCCCCGTCCCGTGGCCTGCAGTACGCCTTCAACCAGTGCTACGCCCGCGGCGCCGTCGACTGCGCCGTCCCCCCCGACCCGCCCGTCCGCCCCGAACTGGCCCATTGGCTGGCCGGGTGCCTGGAGCGCAGGCGAAGCGGGGCGGGGGCGTAGAGTGCTTCGTCTTTCGAGGGATGACGGAAGACTTGGCTAGAGCCCTGGCCACGGCCCGCTCCTAGGCACGCGCACCTGCCCGCGTGATTGGCACATATTACGATTCGGCCGGCACACCTGGCCGAATCTATCCCTCATACTCTTTCACCGTTTCTTCAATCGCCGCCTGGAGTAACTCCTTGTGTTCGGTGAATTCGTCGGGCGTCACCGAAATCCGAAACCTCCCTTTTCGCTTGCTCGCGACCAGCACGCCTGCCTCTTCGAACTGTTGCTTCCATTGTTCAGCGTTCGAGTTACTGAAGATGATGTGCGTGAATCCCTTTGCAGGCCTGGGGGCGAAATGGATGAAGTTGCGGACAACCCCGTTTGAAGATAGCCCAATGTAACCGCGAAGATAGTTCAACTCCTGTGGAACAGTCGTCGTCCGGTTAATCACTTCAAGTACTTCATCGCATACCTTCATTAGCTGCGGGCCTGCCTTCTGGTTCCAGTAGGCCCGGTTAACTTGACCTCCGCCAGAGTCCCCTTCCGTGTCATCGACGCGGAGTTCAGTCTGGTCCAGCACGCGGACAAAGTCCAACACGAGATGCTCGCCGACGCGCAGTGCGTCAAGCTGAACGGCAACGAGGGGAATGCTCCCCGCAAAGAGACTCATCACATTCAGGAACCGAGTGGTGATGTCCTCAGCGACCAGAACCGCGACGTGCTCATAGCTCGGATAACGTCGGCGCTCAATGTCCCAGTATTCCATGGTTCGAATGATATGGCTGGGATCGGTCGCCCCCAACATGATTTCCACTTCGTAACGCCTATTCTCATCCTCATCGAAGAGAAGGACGTCCAAACGGCCCGCGCCAGAAACTGGGCGCTCCCGATCCAGCACTCGGATGTCACCAAACCCCAAGAGCGATGGATCTTCACAGATGCGGTCGTGAAGCCACGCCTCAGTGAACTCGGGGTGCTTACGAAGGCTTATCTTCTCATGCTTCGTGAACGTCAGAGCCATCAGAGTGCCTCCTTGGAATCCTTGTTGGGTACGGAAACGGTAGTCTGATTCGATACAGTTCGAAAGCCAAGAGCCGGACAACCACCAGATCAAAGCTGTGCGGCTATCCTACCAGGTGTCATTTCTTGCAGCTTGCCCAGACTTGGTAGCTGCCACCTACTGCCGTTCCGGATCTCTCGTCAACTTGTCAACGACCTTCGTGGCATTGTCACCGGAGATCGAAATGACATCTTCGCCAACTGGGACTGGCACTTCGTTCGAGCTACCGTGAATAATCAAGAAGGATAGCACCAAGAAAAGCAGAGTAGGGACGCCCTGAACCCAAGGCCAGGGTTGCCTCAGTTCGGCCAAGCGTTCCCGCTGTTGCTGCCACCACGGAATCTTCGACTCGTCACGCCACGGATCGGGTTTCGATCGGCCTTCTGGACGATTCTCTGCGCGGTGCATGTAGTAGTGCTTCCATCTCTTGTCTGTACGGTGCGCCGAGTGAAGAGCCGGTTGCCAAAGAAGCACCCAAACAAGGCCAAGGAGGACGTATGCTATCCCGAGAAGCCAAAAGGCCCCACCAGAGATCCCGCCCGCATGTTGGGTCGCGAAATAGGTGAAGACGCCGATCCCCGTCCAAAGCCCAAAGGCGATCTTCCATTCGTACGAACGTCGGTGCTCGAAGCTCTGCTGACATAGCTTCGCCATTTCCAAGCAGCTCTGTTCATTCGACTCGCGACGAGTCTGTGGAGCGAGGGGATAAGAGCGACTTGGGATTTCAAGACTGAGCAGCTCAGCGCCGGCCTCGAGGCGCCGGTCGATCAACTCGCGGAGCCTTTCGACGGCCTCCTCGCGAGTCGGGGCCTCGATCGCCAGCCCCCATAGGCCACCGCTGCTGGCACGGAAGCCGTTGTCCCCGGTGGGCTCGACGATGATGGGTATTTCCATCCGGGCTCTCCTGTCCCTCGTGTTCGGCCAAGGGCCGTGCCTCTCGCCTATTCTACCAGCCGCCACCCCGACGGGTCAACGTCCAAAGCGGTGTGCCCCTTGTAGCGGTCGTAGACCGCGTGCATGGCTTCGATCGTGTCAAAGTACCCGACGAGGTGAGTGGCGCTGAACGAATCGCCGGCCTTGGTGGGTTTGCCGTGCATCTCGAGGATCAGCACGATGATCCCGCCGGGGCGCTGGCTGCACCAGGCTTCGTAGACTACGGACGGCTCGAGTGTCATGCCCGCCAGCCAGGGGCCGTCTTTGCCCGTCTCTTTGTCACGCAGGTGGTACGCGCGGATGAAGTGCTCCGGCGTCTTGTGCGTGTCGCGGCGGTAGTTGAACTTCAGGTCAGGCGGGAAGGGGGTGAAGAACTCGCTTGCGGGGATGCGCAGCCCGGAAAAAGGGGACGGGTCCAATTTGTGCGCAGCACCCTCCGGGCCGTCCCGGCAAATTGGACCAGCCCCCTTTTTCCCATCCGGGCCGCTCAGGTAGCCGATGTAGATCTCGCTGAACGTGTCGCCCTTCTCATGGCGCACGCAGCCGGGCATGTCGGTGCGGAGGAACATCTCGTCGGAGTCGTTGACACTGTCGACCTTGTCCATCAGCAGGAAGTACCGCTCGCCCTTGGGGAACACGACGAGCTGCGTCCAGCGCGAGCCGGGCTTGCGCCCCGGGGCCGCGTACTCGTAGCGGTAGGTCGTCTTCACCGCGACGAAGTCGTCGCCGCGGATCACCTCGGGCCGGACGGGCTTCATCCGATGGCAGAGCTGCGGGCCCTCGACCACGCGCTTGCGGTGGCTGGTGCCGTGGGCCATGACGGCGTACTCTCGCCGGGCCGGATCGGTTTCGTTCGTGTACCACCGGTACTGCCCCACGCCGTGCCCGTCCGGGGCGATCACCTTCTCGGCCCATGCCTCGTCGCTGCCTGCTTCCATGAGCCAGTCGACGACCATCAGCCCGTCGCCGATCTCGCGGAAGCCGGTGGTCTTGTCGAGGAACGACCCCTTCTCGATGCCGGTCATCCAGTGCTTGGGGTCCTTTTTCGGGATGGCGGCTTCGAGCTTGTCGGTCTCGATCTTGATGCGGGCCTCGTCCTCGGTAACCCGGGCCCAGGGCGCGTCGGCCGACGGCTCGGTTGGCTCGGCCGGCGGCTGGGCCGGAGCCGGCGCGGCGCTGGCCGTGGCGAGGAGAATCAGCACGGTGAGCGGCTTCGATCGCAGATGGGTTGCCATGGCAATCTCCCTGATCGCTTGGGTGCAGACCTTCAGAACGCCCGGGTGACGCCGGGAATGGCCGTGTCGTAGCTGCCGTCGGCGTGCGGGTGAACGGGCGGGTCGGCGTCGAGGGCGTAGCGCTCCGGGGCCACGTGCAGGTCCGATTGCACGGCGTCGTCCCACGAGACCATTTTGCCGGAGTAGGTGGCCATGCGCCCTAGCACGGAGGTCATGCTGCTGGTCGCTCCGTATTCGGCGTCGAGCCGGCGGGGGCCGGTGCCGCGGATGCTGGCGCTCAGATCGTCGTGCTCGCGCTGGTAGGGGTTTTCCGCCCGGTACTCGCGCCGGCGCAGGTCGCGGGGATTGAGCGTGCCGAAGCCCCACGCACCCGTGCCGAGCGTCATCGTGCCTCGCGTGCCGTGGACGTTCTCGGAGACGTGGGTCCAGGTGCCGGGTTGCTGCCGGGCCTGGCAATAGAAACGCCGCCCGTCGGCGTACTCGAACTCGACGTAGTGGTGGTCCCATATATCGCCGTTGCCCGGGCCGTAGCGGACCTCGCGCCCACCCATGCCGTTGGCGCGGACCGGGTGGCCGCCCATGATCCAGTTGGCCACGTCGATCGAGTGGGTCGCCTGCTCGACGATGTGATCGCCGCAGAGCCAGGCAAAAACACCCCAGTGGCGGATCTGGTACTCCAGCTCGGGCATCCCTTCCGGCCGAATCCAGCCGGACCGGCCGCCGCCGGGCATGTTGAAGTACGTGCGCACCAGCAGCACTTCGCCGATCGCCCCCTCGTGAATGCGCCCGATCCCTTCGAGGTAGTTGCGCTGGTGGCGCCGCTGCAAGCCGACCACCACCGAGAGCTTCTTCTCGCGCGCCTCCTTGTTGGCGGCCACGAGCGCGCGATAGCCGGGGGCGTCGACGCAGCAGGGTTTTTCCATAAAGACGTGCTTTCCGGCCTTCACGGCGGCGGCGTATTGCACGGGCCGGAAGTGCGGCGGCGTGGCCAAGAGAATTAGGTCCGGGCCGGCGTCGATCAGCTTCTTGTATGCGTCGAACCCGACGAACTGCCGCTCCGGGGGGACGTCGATGTTCGGGCGCAGCTCGTCGTACTTCGTCAGGTTGGCGAGGCTCCGCTCGATGCGCTCGGGGAACAAGTCGGCCAGGGCCACGAGCTGCACGGGCCCGTCGGTCAAGAGCGCCTCGCGACAGGCCCCGGTCCCCCGGTTGCCGCAGCCGACCAGGCCGATGCGGATCGTGTCGCTCCCGGCGGCGTGGACGTTTGGGGTCGTGTCGGGCATGGAAACGGCGTCCTTTCATTCTCGGGGCGGCGGGGTTCCCGGTCCTTTTGTCGGCAAAGCACGGCCGGCGGTTCGATGCGGCGGTTTCCCGCCGATCGCTCTTCATAGCCCGGAATTCTAACCGAGCAGGCCGCCCGGATCAATCTGGAGCACGAGACAAGATTGACTTCGTCTACAAGTCGCGACGGGATCGCTTTTCTGCTAGAATGGCACCGCGTAGGCACCCACGACTCGCGTGACACGGCTGAGGAGCCGCTCATGAATCTCCGCACACGCTACTTGCTCACCACACTGAGTCTTTGCCTGTTACCGGCCGCGGCCGTGTCTGCGACGGCGGACACGAACCGGCCCAACGTCATCCTCTGCATGACCGACGACCAGGGCTGGGGCGACACGGGCTACAACGGCCACCCGGAATTGAAGACCCCCAACCTGGACGCGATGGCGGCGGCGGGCATCCGCTTCGACCGGTTTTATTCGGCCCACCCGATGTGCTCGCCGACGCGGGCGAGCTGCCTCAGCGGGCGGAGCCCCGTGCGATACCGTTGCATGACCTGGGGACACGACCTGCCGCTGCGCGAGGTGACGATTGCCGAGGCCGTGCGAACCGTCGGATACGCCACGGGCCATTTCGGTAAGTGGCACGTGGGCGGCATCCCCCATGCCGACGGCGGCACCGGGCGCGGCCTGCCCGAGAGCTTCTGCCCCAAGCCGCGTCACCCCGGCAACCAGGGCTTCGACGAGTGGTTTTCCGCCGGCAACTGGTACGACATCGGCCACGAGTACATCTACCACAACGGCCGACAGGTACCTCCACGGCAAGGCGACACGGCGGACGTGCTGATGGACGTGGCGCTAGAGTGGATCGGCCGGCAGGCGGCGGACGGGAAGCCGTTCTTGGCGCTCATCTGGTTCCCTTCGCCCCACGGGCCGCACAAGGCGACGCCCGAGGACGCGGCGCCCTACGCCAAGTACGGCGAAAAGAAGGCGAACTACTACGGCGAGCTGGCCGCGGTCGACCGCAACATGGGGCGGCTGCGCAAGGCGCTGCGGGACTTGAAGATCGCCGACGACACGATCTTGTGGTTCTGCTCGGACAACGGCGGGGCGTTCCCCCTGTCAACGGGCGGGCTGCCCGGGGGTAAGAAATGGCTGACCGAGGGGGGCACGCGCGTGCCGGGCATCCTCGAATGGCCCGCGCGGGTGCCCAAGCCCTTCGTCACCAGCGTGCCCGCTTGTACCATGGACTTCTACCCGACGGTTCTCGACCTGCTGGGGATCGAGATGCCCGATCAGATCGAGCCGATCGACGGTATTAGCCTGCTGCCGCTTATCGAAGGCAAGATGGACCGCCGGCCGAAGCCGATTCCGCTTGTGTCCGGGCAAGCGGTGCGGCTGGTGGACAACGAGTACATCCTCCAGAAGGGCCGGCTTTTCCGCTTTGACGAGGAGCAGCGCAAGGACGTCGACGTCACCGACGAAGAGCCGGAGGTGCACAAGCGGCTGAGCGCTTGGGTGGAGCAGTGGCGGGAAACGGTCAAGAAAGACCAGGCGGTCTACACCGTCAAACGGCAGTGAACGGGCATGTATCGCCCACGTCGCCGAGAGAACTGATGAGCGCTCACCAACCGACTCGGCGCGGTTTTCTAAGAACCCTGACCGCGGCGGCCTCGACTGTCGCGGAGCCGTTCCTCTACCCGGAATATGACTGGGAGAAACGGGGATTCACCGGCAACACGACGGTCGCCAACGGCCTGGTTCACTTCAAGGGCCAGTGGCTCCTCTATTACGGCGCGGCCGACCGTGTGATCGGGCTCGCCATCTGCACGTCAGGACGTTGAGCCCCTTGCGATTCGCAAGTAGCGTCGGACTTCGGAGAAGTGGAGGCCAAGCCCGGTCGACCGCGCGGCTGGTTGCTCGGCGTGGACGGCCCTACAGCCGATGCCGCTGGAAAAACTCCCAAATCATGCCGTTCGCCGAGACGTCTTTGGTGGATTCGCCGATCAGGCCGATGGGCGGCTCGCGCCCCGGCCAGGTGTGGCCGCCGCCGTCGATCTCGACCAGGATGACCTCGGCCCCGCCCTCTTGCGGCTTGAAGGTTTTCTTCGTGACCGTCATGCCGTCGTCGGCTTTGTCTTCGAGCTTCTCGACGGCCGGCTCGGGGCGGCAGCGATTGAGCTTCGCCCAGGTTTGCACCGTCTCCTCGACGGACAGGAACGTCAGAAACTCTTGCATGCCCTCTCTCGGACCCTGGAAAGGCACCAACCGATCGGCCGTGCCGTGGAAGTGAAGGACCGGCACGGGCCGCGCCGGCTTGGCCTCTTTGATGGCCATGGTGCCGCCCACCGGGGCGATGGCGGCGATCCGGCCCGAAAGCTCGGCGGCCAGCCGGTAGCACATCATCCCGCCGTTGGACATGCCCGTGGCATAGACCCGTTTGGGATCGACGTTCACGACGCCGAGGAGATCGTCCAAGAGGGCGTCGACGAACTTCACGTCGTCGGGCTTGCCCTCGGCCAGGTTGGGGTGAAGACCCCCGGCGTTCCAGGTGAGGAAGATGCCGGCCGCTCCGGTGCCGTTGGGATAGACGGCGATGAAGCCCGCTTCGTCGGCCTTCTCGCTTAGGCCGCAGAATCGCACCATCATCCGTGCGTTGGTGCCCGCCCCGTGGAAGACCAGCACCACCGGCGTGGGCTGCCGGGGATCGTACTTTTCCGGGACATGGATCAGGTAGGACCGCTCGCGGCCGTCGACCTCGAGGGTGCGGGTGTGGTCGCCGGGGCCGAGCAGATCGGCGGCGCCCAGGGCAAGGACAAGCAACAGCGCGTTCATGGCTTCTCGCGGTGGTTCTCGATGGGACGCACCTCACTGTAAATCACGCCCGACATTGTACTCAAACCCGCAGGTGAACGCCTCCCCTCGTCGGCTCTTCATTGCATGCAGAGGACCTCGCCGTCCTGCGTCGAGAGGTAGAGTCTTCCCTGGGCCGCAATCAAGCCGTCGAATACGGGTATACTGTCGAGCCGGTGTTCGGCGAGCCGGGTGCCGTCCTCGCGCGAGACGGCCCATAGCCGGGCTCCCAACCGACCGTCGAACGCGGCGTAAGGGTCTTCGGCCGGAACGACGTCGGGCGGACCGGCCAGGAAGAGGACGTTCTCGGTCAGCACCATGGCGATCGCACGGATCGGCACCTTCGCCGACCACCTGGGCGGGGCGCTCGGGCGGTACTCCGTGCCCCGGCTGCTGCCGCGCGACGGGCGCGGCGCGGTGTCGCGGCCGTCGGCGAACAGGAGGTAGCCCTCGCCGGGGGTGAACTTCGGGCTGAGCCCCGCGCGCCGCGAGAACGCCCGCTGGCCGTACGTGCCGCTCTGGTCGAACACCAGGATGTGGCCCGACTTGGGGCCGGCGCAGGCGAAATGGCTGCCGGGCCAGAGCCGGTTGTGGAACCAGTAGAAACGGTCGTGCAGGGTGTCGTCCAACAGGCCCGACGTGGACGTCAGATAGTGCCCCGTCACGCGGTCGCCGCCGGCGCCGCGCGGCTTCGTCTCGATGCGATTCAGAGCGAGGTCGAACCGGTTTTGGAACATGTAGAGGTGCTCGCCGTCGCTCACGAGCACGTCGGTCTTGGCCCCTTCCATGGTGTACGGCTGGCCCCGGTCCTCGGTCACATCGGGCCAGGGGCCGACGAGCCGGGCACGGTGGAGGACCTCGCCGGTCGCGGCGTCCAGGCCGAACAGGTGGATTCCGCCGTCGAGGAAGCTCGACCGCCCGGCAGCGAAATAAACGGCGCCGCCGATCGGCAGCACGCTCCCGTGAACACCCCAGGGCGACTCCAACTGGCCGAAGGCGACGATCCTCCGCTCCTCGGGCGCGGCCCGAAACCGCCAGACGAGCCCGCCGTCGGAACCACGCAGGCAGTAGACCCAACCGTCGCGGCAGCCGAAAAGCACCAGGCCGCGATCCTGCGCGGGCGGCGAGTCGATACGTCCGCCGGCGGTGAACGTCCACCGCGGTCGGCCGTCTTCCTCGCCCAGGCAGTAGACCGTGTGCTCATCGACGGAAGCGACCAGCACGCTTCCGCCGGCCACCACCGGCTGGGTCAGGCGCCCGCCGATCCGCGACCTCCACACCGGCTCGACGTTCGGCCCCACCTTGCACCCGCCCGACCCGCTGCGGCGCGGATCATGGCGGAACATCGGCCAGGAGCCCACCGTAGCAGGCACACTCCGTGTGCCGTCCGCCGGATTTCCGAACGCGGCACCTTTCTCCAAACGCTCGTCGTCCGGCGTCGGCTGGGGCTCGGACTGGCGCCGGGCCGCAAAGGCGTTGAATCCGTTCAGAGCCACCCCGGTGAAGCAAACGCAAGGGTGAGGCGGCACGTAGAGCAATCCGTTCGCGGGCATCACGCCGTAGCTGCACTCGCCCCGGGTCCAGTCGCACCGCATGTGCGAAAAAGGGGACTGGTCCAATTTCCCGGAACGGCCCGAAGGGTGCTTCGCAGAAATTGGACCTGTCCCCTTTTTCGCTCCGATGTCGACGAACTCCACGCCCCGCTTGGGCCACAGCAGGTAGTTCGCAGTGCCCTTGCTCCGGTAGCAGCGCACGTGGTGACCGTAGGTCACGAGCTCGCCGATCTCGACGGTCTTTCGCACCTCGCCGGTGCGCGGGTCGAGCCCCAGGACCGCCTTGCCGCTTACGCGCGGGGCCTCGGATTGCTGCTTGGGGACCGTGCCCATGGGCATCTCGGGCGTGAGGCCCGTCCACACCAGCCCGTCGGTCACCAGCAGGTCGGCCGGCTGGCGCGGCGCGACCCGGGGGATTCGCGGGCCGCGCCATAGCTCTTCGCCGGTGTCCACCGACCGGGCCACCAGCCCCTTGCTGCTGGTGGTGAGCACCACGTCGTCGACCATGACCAGGGTCACGCCGGTCCCCGTCAGGTCGGGCCACGGCTCGCTGGGCTGTCGCCATCGCTGCCGGCCGTTGGCCAGGTCGAGACACACCAGCTCCTCGAAGGTGTGGTAGCAGACGTTCCCCTCCCGCGCGGCGAGCGACAGGGTAACCATGCGCTGCTCGGGCTTCTTCCACAGGACCTTGCCCGTTTTCGTGTCCACGGCCACCAGCGTCTCATCACCCGGCGAGGCGGGCGGGAGCCGTGCCGGGTCGGTGGGCGCGCGGCGGCGCACGGTGACGTCCCAGGGCGTGGCCCCGGCCGGGTAGTTGGGGACCTGCTTGCGGCACCGCGCCAGCAGGATGCCGTCGTGTACCAAGATCTCGTCGGTGTTTTGCGTGTCATCGTACACGCCGACCGTTGCGCCCGTGGCGGCGTCGAGCACGCTCACCGGCGCGCGGTAGCCGAGCGTGACGTACACCCGTCCGCCGGTGCTCACCAGGCGTCGCGGAAGCGACATGGGGCAGCTCCAATGGCCGTGGGTGACCCACTGCGACGGCCCGAACTCGGAGAACGGACGCCGCCAGAGGAGCACGCCGTTGAACGCATCCCGGGCGTAAACCGCCCAACGCTCGGGAAGACGCTTGTCGAACACGCCGCGGATGCCCTCGTCCATGATGTAGAAGATTCGCCCGCCGGATGAAACCATCGCGGAGATGCTCGGCGTGTACTCGTGGCTCCGCGGCCAGAGCGGCCGGGCTATCCACTGGGCGTGGCGCGGCACGCCGGCCCGGGAGTCGTCGGCCACCGCGTTGCCGTCGGCGGCGTGCAGGTAGTGCGTCCACTCGTCGATCTCCTCGGGCCAGGGCTTGACGGTCCTCGAAAAAGGGGTCAGAACTGTTTTCTGCCCGGAAAAGAGTTCTGACCCCTTTTTCGCTCCCACGTAGGCGACGCCCTGCGGCGCGAGCACGCGCATCACTTCGTCCATGGGCACGTCGCCGAGGTCTTCGGCCACCACGAGGTTCACCAGGTTGTCGGCGTACGGCAGGCGCTTGCCGTCGAACGTGTCGGCCGAGACCTGGCCATAGAGCTTCAGCGAGCGGATGTGTTCCCGGGCCTTGGCGACCTGCTCGGGGTCGGTGTCGAGCCCGTGCACCAGGAAACCGTCGTCAGGGCAGAGGGCGGCGGTGAGCTTCCCGTCGCCGCATCCGAGGCGGACGGTCAGTCCGGCCCGGACGCCGGCCGCTTCGAGGATCTGCTCAGCTTGGTCTTCGGCCGCCGTGGCGATCGCGGCGGTCAGGAGTGCGGCGGCCGCGGCGGCAGCTCGCATGGTCGCTATTCTGCCGGTCATGATTGTGTCCCTTTCCTCTCGCACCCGTCCCGCCGCGGAGCGTCGAGGCTACGAGGCCGCGCGGCGCCGTCGGTCGGCTAGGAGGTAGACGAGGCTGTAGCAAACCGGGATCACCAGCAGCGTCAGCACGGTGGCAAACGCCAGACCGAAGATAACAGCGCCGGTCAGCGGTTGCCAGAACTCGGCCCCACCGGAAAAATTCAGGTACAGGGGGAGCAGCCCCCCGATGGTGGTCACGGTGGTGAGGATCACAGGGCGCAGGCGGTTGATGCCCGCTTCGATGAGGGCGTGGCGGACCCGCATCCCGCGCCGCCGGGCCTGGTTGGCAAAGTCCACCAGCACGATGGCGTCGTTGACCACGATGCCGGCCAGGCAGATCAGGCCGATGAACGAGGCCAGGCTGAAGGGGTGACCGCAAACCCACATGCCGAAGACCACGCCCACGAACGACAGCGGCACGGCCCCCAGCACCACTACCGTCTGGCGGAAGCTGTTGAACTGGATCACCAGGATGCCGAAGATCAGGATCACGCCCACGACCATCGAATCGAGCAGGTAGCCGAAGTTCTCGTCGCGCTCCTCGTTTTCGCCGGTGAAGACCGCGCGCACGCCTTCCGCGGCACTGGTCGGCTCCCCGAGAAACGCCTTGTCGTTCCCGCCGACCGGGTCGAGGCCGAACTCCGGCAAGATCTCGGCCCGCAGCACGGCGAAGATGTCGTCGGGCAGGTATTTCCGCCCGGTGTTGGGGTTGGTCTGGTCCTTGGTCACGTTCGCCCGCACGGTAACCGCCCGGCTCTTGTCAAAGCGGTTCACGGCATAAAGCCCGGGCACGCGGCGGATTTCGGCCAATTGCCCGATCGTGGCCCGGCGCCCCGAGGGGCTGGTGAGCATCAGTCGCTCGATGTCCCGCTTGCTCCGCTGGTACTCCGGGTCGGCCTGGAGCCGGAGCGTGACGTCCTCGTCGTCGAGCGTGAGCTGGATGGCCGAATTGCCGAGGATCGCGGTCTGCACGGCCCGGGCCACGGCGGCCTCGCTCACGCCGAACAACCCGGCCAGCTCGGGGTGGGGCTCGATTGCCAGCTCCGGGCTGTCGGGCCGGTAATCGCAGCTCACCTCGACGGTGCCGGGCACCTGCTCGAGCCGGGCCGCGATCTCCAGGCCCAGGCGCCCGAGCTGCTCCAGGTCCTTGCCCGTCAGGCGCACGGCCACGTCGGACCCGCCCGGCGGGCCCTCCTTGACCTCCTCGATGCGGTACTTCATGCCCGGGTAGGGCCGGATTCTCGACCGGATGTCGGCGATGATGTCTTGCTGGTGCCGCTTGCGCACCGTGGGCGAGGTGAGCTGGACCATGATCTTGCCGAACTCGGGCCCGGTGGCCGGGTCAAGGTCGAGGCGCTGGGCCAGGCCCTGCGACGAGCCGACCGCCGTGACGTAGTTGACCAGGTCGCCGTCCTCTCGGATCTTCTCCAGCGGGTCGGTCAGGACCTTGGCCGCGCGGAGCGTCTCCTCGATGCTGTAGCCCAGCGGCAGCTCGTAGTTGATCTCGAACTGTCCGCGGTCGCTCTTGGGGAAGAACTCGAAGCCGATCCTCGTCAGCGTGATCCCGGCCCAGACGACCGCCAGCCCGCAGCAGACGAGCACCACCCAGCGATTAGCCAGGCAATAGCGCAGCACGGCGGCGTAGGCCCGGGTGAAGGGCCCGTGGTTGGGGCGGATGCGGCTCTCGGGATGGGCCAGGGCCGGGGCCGCGCCACCGCCGGACCCGGCGTCCGCGTCCTTCGGCGAAGGTGCTTCACCGGCTCCGGCCGCTGCCGCTGCCGCCGCACCCGCCGTGGCGGGCACCGGTGCCTGCTGCCGATACCAGTAAGCCGCTAGTGCGGGGATCAACAGGTGGTCGACGACGATCGAGCCGAACAAGGCGACGCTGACCACCTTGGGCATCACCGACATGAAGTCGCCCATGATACCCGGCACCAAGAGCATGGGCAGGAAGGCGGCGATGGTCGTCAGGTCGGCGGCGATCACCGGGATGCCCACCTCGGAGATGCCCGTCTTGGCGGCGACCACCGGCGGCTCCCCCCGCTCGATATGCCGGTGGATGTTCTCGGCCACGATGATCGCTCCGTCGACCACCATCCCCAGCACCAGGATGAAGCTGAAGATGACCATGTTCGAGACGGGGATGCCCGCCGCGAACAGGAAGATCAGCCCGATGGCGGTGCTAAAGGGGATGGCCAAGAGCACCAGGATGGAAATTCTCAGCCCCATCGACCAGGCCAAAATAATCAGCACCAGCATGGCCCCGAACACGGCGCTGGAGCCGAGCACCTGGAACATGATGCGGATGTCCTCGGAGACGTCGCGCGTAACGGAGAACGCGATATGGGGGTATTCACCCTGAAGCTCACGCACCCGCTGCTGGATCGCGTCGGCCGTGGCCAGCGTGTTGATGTCCGACTCTTTGTAGACGATGATCGTGGCCGTGTCGCGCCCGTCGAGCTGGGCGATGTTCTTCAGGCGGCGGTAGGTGTCCTTCACGTCGGCGATGTCTTTGACGCGGATCAGCCGGCCCTCGCGCTCGGCCACCACCACCTCGCGGATGTCGTCGACGTCCTCCAGGTCGGTCTCGTTGCGGATCTGGTAGTCGTACTCCGAGGTGTTCAGCGAGCCGCCGGGCAGCTTGCTGTGGAAGTCGGTCACGGCGCGGAAGATTTCGGGCAGCGAGAAGCCGTACTCGACGAACAGGTCGGGGTTGACGTTGACGTGGATCTCCCGCTCGCGCCCGCCGAAGAGCTGCGTGTTCGACACGCCGTCGATGGTGCGAAGCTCCTCCTCGACGTCCTCGGCGATCTGCTTGAGCGTGCGCTCGTCGAAAGCCGGCGGGCCGCTTAGGTTGACCAGCGCGATGGGCAGGCTCTCGAAGTCGATGTCGGTGATGATCGGCTGGACCTCGCGCCCCTCGGGCAGCAGGGCCCGGACCTCGTCGACCAGGTGGGCCACGTCGTCGCGCGCCCGCTTGGCCGGCACCCCGTCCTTGAACACCACGCTCACCACGCTCGACCCGCGCATGCTGGTCGATTGCAGCTCGTCGACCTTGTCGAGCCGATCGAGGGCCTCTTCGATCTTGCGGGTGATCTCGATTTCGACCCGGGTCGGCTCGGAGCCGGGATAGGGCACGGACACCAGCACCACCGCCGTGTTGATCGCCGGCGTGCGCTGCACCGGAATGAACAGCGCCGCCATGACCGCCAGGGCAACCACCATCAGCACCCCCACAATCACCACCCGGGGCCGGTCGATCGCTTTGTGGCTGATTAGCATGGGAGTGGGAAGTGGGAAGTGGGGAGTGGGAAGTGGGAAGTGCGGAGTGGGGAGTGGGGAGTGAAGAGTGGGGAGTAGTCCGACTCTGCGTGTTTGATGTTAGCCGCGGGCGGAAGCCCGCGGGGCGTTGCGCTTGGAAGCCGGGATCCCGCCTACCGCGCCGGCGTGCCCGCCGCCTCGGCCACGGACGCGGCGCCGCGGAGCGAGGGGGTCTCCAGCTCCGGCGATTGCGAACCCTCCAGCTCCACCAGCTCGACCGGCCGGCCGTCGACCAGCCGGTGCTGGCCGCGGACCACCACGCGCCGGTGCTCCGGGGGTAATCGCTCCAATACCAGGTCGGTGCCCTGCTCGATCCAGTACCCGACCGGGACCTTGCGCGCCACGCCCGAACCGTCCACGCTGAACAGATACGCTTCGTTCTCGCGGAATACCGCGCTGGCCAGCGGAACCCGGTAGCCCTGCATCTCCTCGACCACGATGTGCCCCAGAGCGATCAGCCCGGGCCTCCAGCGGCGCTGCGGGTTGTCCACCTCGATCTCCACCTCGAAGAGCCCGGTCGTCTGGTCGGCCGCCTCGGCCACCTGGTGGACCCGGCCGGGCAGCTCGGGCCGCTTGCGCCCGAAGCGGTCGCGGGCCAAGAGCTCCACGCGGACCTTTTGCCCCGCGGCCACGTGGCCTATGTATGCCTCGGGCACGCCCACGACCAGCAACACCCGATCGACCTGGATGATCTCCATGACCGGCTGGTGCGGGCTGACCGACTCGCCGGCGTTGACGTGCCGCCTGGCGATCACGCCGTCGACCGGGGAGCGGAGGAACGTGTCCTCGTACTCCTCACGGGCGATCTCATACTGGGCCACGGCCACGCTGACCTGGGCCTTGGCCGCGTCGTATTGGGCCTCGGCCACGGCCAGGTTGGTGACGTACTCGTCGTACTGCGCGTCGGTGATCGCCGTGGGCCCCCGGCGTCTCAGCCCCTCGGCCCGGCGCATGTCCTCGTGGGCCTTCTCCCGTCGGGCGCTGGCGTCCTTGAGCTTGGCCTGGTTCTCGGCGTAGCGGGCCCGCAGCTCTTCGAGCCGCGCCAGGTGGCTGCGGTTGTCGAGGCGCCCCAAGAGCTGGCCGGCGGTCACCTCGTCGCCTTCGTCGAGCGGCTCGGGCTCGGCGCCGGGACCGGCCCCCGCACCCAGGGCGTTCACCCCAAGCTCCTCGACGCGGCCGGCCGTCTCGAAACCCAGCGTGAATCGCTCCAGCGGCCGGATCATGCCCGCGTAGGTGTCGGTCACCTCGATCGGCTCCAGCCGGATCTCCATCACGGAGACCGGCGTGGGAGCGGCCTTGAGATCGACCGCCTGCTTCTGCTCCTCCTTGCGGACCCATCCGCCCGCCGTCACCGAGATCGCCAGCACCACGGCCACCCCGGTGACGATCAGCAGACCCAGGAGTCGTCCGGTGATCTTGCGCATTGGGTATCTCGTCTTCGATTGTCTCTTCAATGTCTCTTCGGAGTTCTTTCGATGTCTCTTCCTAGCCGCGGGCGGCAGCCCGCGGGGCGTCGCGCCTGCAACCCGTGCCCATTGACGCCGAAAACGACTCTTCGCGGCCCAGTGCGGCCAGCGTGAAACGGGTCACGTGCTCGGTGAGCCGCTCGACGTCCTGACGCTCAAGCTCCTCGCGCCCGATGAGCAGCTCGGCGATAGGCCGGTGCAGCTTGAAGTGAATGCACTGCCCCACGATGCTGAAGGCTACCAGGTGGCGGTCCTCCGGCGGCGTGTTCGCCGGCATCAGCTCCTCGAGGATGCCGTCGAGCAGCTCGAAGTGGGCCCGAATGTACGATTCGACCAGCTCGACGCAGGCGTGGGTCGGCTCCGAAATCTCCCGGGCCATCAACTGAGAGTGCCAGGCGGGACGCCGCGGGTCCAGCAACCGGATAAAGGTCCCTCGCACGAGGTCCCGCAGCTTCACCTCCGGGGGGGTGTCGGGCGGCCACTGGGGCGGCACCTGCTGGCCGCCGCAGTGATGGGCGTGCTGGACCGCCTCGACGTAGAGCCGCTCCTTGTCGCCGAAGTGGTAGTTGATCGCCGCCAGATTGACCCCCGCCCGACCGCAAATCTCGCGGACCGTGGCCGCCTGGAACCCCTTCTCGGCAAAGATCTCGCCTGCCGCTTCCAGCAGCCGGGAGCGAGTTTCGTCGACGTCGTGTCCCATGGCAGTGCGCAGAGAGGCAGAAGCGGAAAATTCAGTCAAACGTATGTTTTAATCGATTGTATGAAGCTACCCACGCCCCGTCAAGGCCCTCCGTGCTAGGCCACCTGACCGGCCCCGTCGTCCGGGTCATCGTTGGGCGGTTCGGGGGTGCAGGCCCCCGCCGACCCCGTCTCGGGAGGGGGTTGCTCCCCGCTCGAATGGGCCCTTTTACGCCTGCGACGGCGCCAGAGATAGACCCCCACAACGACCGCCCCCACGGCGACGACCGCCACGGTCAGTCCCACCTCGGCGTTGCGGATCAACGAGTAGATCTCCTCGCCGAAGGCCCAACTCAGCCCGAAGAATATCCCGATCACCACCGAGGCGCAGAAGAGGTCCGTGAGCAGGAACCGCCGGAAGCGGACTTTCAGCACCCCGGCGGCCATGTACATCGGGGCCCTCACGCCCACCAGGAACCGGGCCAGGAAGAACATCTTCAGGCCATGGCGCTTGAGCATCTGCTCGACCTGCTCCTCGCGCTCGGGATGGAAGAACCGGGCCCAGCGGGGATGGCGCCAGACGAAGCCGCGCCCGAAGTGATAGCCGACCCAGTAACTCGCGCTGTCGCCGAGCAAGGCCCCGATAAGGCAGCAGACCGCCGCCAGCCAGGGCTCCATGTGCCCGTGGGCGCTCAGCACTCCCGCGGCCACGACGGGGACCTCCTCCGGGATCGGGAGGCCCACACCGGTCAGGATGAGAACGACGATAAGGGCCAGGTACTTGCCGTGGCCCAGCAGGAATTCGGCCATCGCCAGGGAATATCGGGGCTTGATTCAGAGCCCGCATTGTAGAACGCCAGCGTGTCAGGGGCCAGGGCGAGCCGTACGACGGCCTTCCAAGGCCGTCGATGGGCTGCCGACGAGGGCGACGGCCTTGGAAGGCCGTCGTACTTCAGCGGCGTTCCCGTCGCCGCAGTCCGACGCCGTCGAGGGCCAGGGCGAGCCTACCCGAGCAGCGTCAGCTCCTCCTCGCCGAGGCCCGCGCTGTGGACCTCCACACCCCCGGGGCCCCGGCCCGGGCAGGCCAGCAAGACCCCCAGCTCCGGGCGGCTGCGACAGAAATCGAGCGACTTCTCGGGCCCCATCACGTAGAATCCCGTCGAGAGGGCGTCTGCCAGGGCGGCCGAGGGCCCCACTACTGTTGTGGAGAGCACGCCCTCGGCGGGCCAGCCGGTGCGGGGATCGAGGATATGCCCCAACCGGCGCCCCCCGTACACAAACGACTGGGCCCAGGACCCCGACGTGGCCAGGGCCCGGTCGCGAAGCCGGATTTCGGCCAGGCGGCGGTCGTGCCTGGTCGGGTGGCGGACCCCCAGCAGCCATCCGTCCGGATTCGGCTGCTCTTTCTGCCCGCGCCCCGTCGCTTGCGAACCCCGTGCGAGCACACTGCTCCCGCCGCCGTGGATCAGGAAGTCGCCGATGGCGGCCGAGGCTAATTGCTCGGCGCAGCGGTCCAGGGCGTAGCCCTTTCCGATCGCGCCCAGGTTCAGCCGCAGGCCGGGCTTGCGAAAGCGGACGGTCTGTTGCTCCGGATCGAGCTCGACAAAGCGGCTGCCCACCCGGCCGAGGGCCTCGGCCAGGGTCTCGTCGTCAGGCACCCGGCCGGCCCGTTGTGCAAAACCCCATGCCTCCCAGAGCGGCGTGGCCGTTGGGTCGAACGCCCCCTCGGTCTGAAGGCTGAGTCGCAGGGCCGTTTCGAGCAGGTCGAACAGCTCGGCGTCCACCTCGACCGGCCCTTCGGCCGCCGTACGGTTCACACGGCTCAGCTCACTATGCTCGCGGAAGAAGGAGAGCCGGTCTTCGATCCGATCGACCAGGTCGAGGGCGTCCAGGGCGTGCCGGGTGTCGTTTTCGTATTGTCCGGCGTTGAGCTGGACCTCGAACTCGCAGGCCATGGCCCGCCGCGCCACGCGCACCAGGTAGGCCCCGCCGATCGGCCCGGCGGGGATCGCCCCACCCAAGGCATCGGCCGCCGCGTCGGCCGCGGCCTTGCCGGTGAGGAACTCACGCCGGGTGCTTTTGCGGGGCATTGGGGGGCGGAGTGGGAAGTGGGGAGTGGGAAGTGGGGAGTGGGGAGCGTCTTCGGTCCGAACGTGAGCCTGCTTCATGCACAGACTTGTAGCCGCGGGCGGGAGCCCGCGGGGCCTTGGGGCGCTACGTCGCGCCGTTCGCGGCGACTTCTTGCCGCGACCACCGCTCGCGGCCTTTTTGTCGCGACCACCGCTCGCGGCTTTATGAGTCCTCCTCCGGGACCGCCACCCGGATCTCGGGGAAATCCTCCTGCTCCCCCGTGCCGAAGCCGGTGACGAATACGTCCCCATCGACCTTCTCCACGCGATACGGTTTACCGGTGAGCGGGCAGACCGCAAAGGGGATCTTCCCCTCGCCCATGGCCGACGCCAGGGCCACGGCCCATGCCTCCCAGTTGGCTCGGTCCCGGGCCTGCATTCGCTGGGCTTCCCAGACGTCCGGCAAGAGCAGCCTGCCCGCCACCAGCGGAAACTCGGGCGAAGATCGCTTCTCGTGCAGGTCGGCCCGGATCGCCCGGAACTGCTCGGTGCGGGCGTAATACGGCCGGGCGCAGGACTCGATCACCGCACGCATGGTCTCGAGGTAGTAGCGTTCGTCCCGGTCGACGTTCCGCTTGGCGGCCTCGGGGAACTGCTCCAGGATCCCCTCTTCACGAAACGCCTCGGTCTCCGCTTGGGTGAGCAGCTCGAGCACCCTCCCCTCGCGCACCACCTCATAGGCCCAAAGCCCCAGTGCCCGCTCGCCGATCCATGCCCGGGCGTCGTCGGGCCAGCGGTTCAGGTGCCGGGCCACGATCCCCCGAAGCCGCTCGATGTCGGCCCGAGTGGTGTGGCGATCCAGCACTATGGCCCGGAGCACGCGGAACGCCTCGGCGCGGAGCAAGGCGGCTTCGAGCCGCGGCTCGACGTGCTTTTCCTGCCCCAGGCACTCGGCCAGGCGCAGCATGACCTCCAGCGACTCGGCGGCCGCCTGCCGGTCGTTTTGCGAGAGGGCCTCGGCCGCGCAAAACGCTTCCAGCCGTGCCAGCAGACGCATCGGCCCGATGAAGTCGAGCTTGGCCGCGAAGCCGTCGGCGAAACGGATGCCGAACTGGCACTCCGGGCGCTTAAGCGCCGCCCGGGCCGCCAGGCGCTCGCGCTCGTGGCGCCGCCGAAACTCGGCCGCCTTCTCGAGCGCGGCCGGGCCAAAGCGGAACTCGTCCTCCGGCAGCAGCTTCTCCGACTCGGCCAATAGCGCGCCGATCCGCGTTTCGGGAAACAGCCCCACCAGCCCCGCGCCCGCGTTCCGCTCCGCCGGAACAGTGCTCGCCGAGAGTTGCGCGGGCGCGCCCTGCTCCTCCTCGATCCGGGCCAGCTCGTCGCGGAGCCACGGGTCGGCCGCGGCGCGAAGCCCGGGCAACGGACCGAAACGCCCTTCCGGCCCCAAGGCCGGCCGGTCGCCGTCTCGCCCGGCGCAACCCGGCACGGCCGCCGCTGCCAGCATCGCGATGAGGGTCCAACGTCGCATATTCTCGGTAGAACGGCCTTCCAGGGCCGTCCATCGCGGTAGGAGCGCCCGTCCGGTCAGGTACTGTTGAATCTCAGCTACGGTGCAATGTGCCAACGGCACTCAAATCGGCATCCCGCGCGCCGAAGACGGCCTTGGAAGGCCGTCCTACGAAGTCTTTCTTCAACGCTGGGGTTCATTTGCCCCGCCACAACCCCAGGGCCTTCAGCTCCACCAGTTCGGCCAAGCCGGCCTCGGCCAGCTCGGGGCCGGTGACGTAGCGCGAGCTGCTGACCCAGGCGCGGATCGTCTCGGCCGGTCCGCCCATGAGATCGGCCAGCCAGGCATCCATGTCCGATTCGAGCTGGCCGAAGTGGCGGGCCCATTCCGACGCCTCGCGGATGCCCACGTTCTCCTCGCTCTGCCACTTCATGGGGTGGAACAACAGCACGCTGTAGCGCGTCACCAGGCGTCGGCGGCAGGCGGCGAACGGCCACAACGCGGCCGAGGAGCACTCACCCAGCACCACGCCGGTCGCGCGCAGGCCGCGCAGCACGATCAACGACGTCAGCGAGATGGCCGAGTAGGGGCTTCCACCCAGGGAGTTGAAGTACAGCACGCACTCCTCGCCCGGCTCGACCGAGAGCAGCTTGTCGCTCAGGTCGTGCTCGTTTTCCGTAAGGTCGCCCACCAGCAGGATTTCGGGCGGGCCTTCGGGTTCGTCGGGCTTCTCGCGCTTCTGTGGCATGGTGGGGGCGCGGGGCTGCGGGGTGAGGCCGTCGGCCCGGGAGGTCCCGGGCGCCGCACCGGAAGCGTCGCCGGGCACGGCGCGCAGGACTTCCCTGAAATGCGACCGCCTGCCGGCCTTTACTCGTCGAGCGTGATCGCCTCGACCGGGCAGGCGTCGACGCAGGAGCCACAATCGCTGCAGGTCTCGAGGTCCACCACGGCCACCTCGCCGTCCATCGAAATCGCCTCCTCGGGGCAGGCATCCACGCAGCTCTCGCAGGCGGTGCACGTTTCCTTGTCGACAACAGCGGGCATGAATTCCCTCCTTCGCGTACAAAGACAAACAGCCAAACCCCTAAACATACACCCCGGCCTTCCTTGGCGCCAAGGGGCGCTCGGCAGGCGCCGCTTCAGTGGGGGTCGCCGGACCTCGCCCCCCGGGCGGCCACGCGGCTGAGCCGGTCGGCCTGGTGCAGCGGCTCGGGCAGGCGGTGCCCGCAGAGCAGCCCGCGAACCAGACGTTCGGCGAACGCCACATCGACCCGATGGCCGGGCGAGATGAAGATCGGACGCCGGCTCCCGGCCGTGGGGCGCAGGGCCACGCCGACCGGCCGGTCCTCGTGGACGACCGGCCGCGACTTGCCGGCCCCCATCCCCTCGATGTCGACCCGGCCGCAGAGCAGCTTCTTGATCACGCCCACGGTCGGCAGCCCGGCCACCACGCCCAGGTGCGTGGCGATGCCCGCCTGGCGCGGGTGGAGCATCCCGCTGCCGTCGACCAGCACGACCTCGGCCAGGCGCCCCTCGGCCCGGACCTCGTCGAGCAATGCCAGGAGCACCGGCAGCTCGCGGAAAGCAAGGTAACTGGTGATGTAGGGGAAGTTCACGCGGCGCACACAGGTCTTCGAGTAGACCAGCTCGCCCGAGCCGCGTTCGACCAGGGCGTAGGCCGCCGCCGCCCGGCCGCCGCCGGGATAGGCCACGTCCACCCCACCCACCAGTCTCGGCAGCCGCCGCCGCGCCCGGAGGGTGGCTTGCCCGGCAAGCTGCTCCTGAATCTGGCGCAGCTCCTCGAGCGGCCGTTCGGAGCGGAAGCGGTCGAAGCCGAACCGCTCGAGGTCGACCACGCCCGCCCGGACCTCAACCCCCTCCCGGGCCAGGCGCCGGGCCTTGACCCCCTCGTCGCCGCCGATCATGCCGCCGAGCTGCCCGCCGGCCCGGACCACACGGTGGCCGGGGCACGCGCGGGCCGATTCGTCGTTTAGGGTGAAATGACCTACCCAACGCGCGGCCACCGGGTTGCCCAGCGCCCGGGCCAACGCCCCGCACGTGGTCACCCGCCCGGCCGGCACCTGGGCAATCAGCTCCCGCAACGCCCGCGGCAGGTCCGGCAGCTCGAACGGCAAATCGGCCACGTGCTGGCTCGGGGTTGGGGAATCGGATAGAGTAGCGAAACGCCGCTTCGCGTGTTACCGAACTTGCCAGAGTTGAGCCGCTCCGTCAACGAGGGGGTGTTTCATGAGTCGTGCGATGCGTACCAGTCGCGGCGGGCAAGCCCGCCCGCTACACGTCCCCCTGCTACACGTCCGCCCGCTACACGTTCTGGTTCTTGCTGCGTTGTTGAGCGCTCCGGGTGCCGGCCGTCCGGGCGACGCCGCGTGGCACCATCCGCTTTACCTGCCCGGCGACGGGTATTGGCGGGCCCGGGTGGCGGTTACGGTACACAACGAGACCGACCGCGAGTTGGCCGGCACGGCCGTGGAGGTGGCCGCCGCGGCCCTGGCCGGAACGCCGGCCCGAGCCGTGCGCGTGTGCAACGCCCGGGGCACGGAGATGCTCTTCGCGCTCGTCGGCGCGCAAGGGGGACGGCTCACGTCCGGGCCCATCCCCGACGGGGCCCGGCTGACGATTCCCGTCGAGTGCGCGGCCCGCGCGTCGGCCGTCTACTACGTTTATTTCGACAACCCGGCGGCCGGCGAGGTGCCCGAGTTCCTGGAGCAGCTCACACCCGGGCTGGTCCGCGCCGAGGTCGGCCCGACCGAGCGGATGACGCTCGCCGAGGAGCCCGGTGGGTCGGTCGATCGCTACGGGGAGTGTCCGCGGCGGGCCGTCGTCAAGGCGTTTCACTTCTCCCCGGAGGCCGGCGGCGAGAGGTTTGCGGCCGTCGACCTTTCGACGATCGCGGCCCGGGCGCGAGGACGGCTTGATCGGAAATCGCTCGCGGTGGTCTCAGGCGGCAAGCGCGTTGCCCACGGGCTGTTGGGCGACACGCTGCTGTTCGAGGCCGCCCTGCCGGCCCGCACCGCGGCGACGTGGCATGTCTACTTCCGCGACGACGGGGCAGCGGCCGGCGAGCAGGACGCGCCGCCGCCAAGCAGCGGGCACGAGGACCTTGCGGCCGTGATGACCGGGCCGCGTAACCTGGTGCGCAACCCGAGCTTCGAGCAAGGCGACTCACTGCCGGAGCATTGGACCGGCCCGCCGCCCGCGCCGGGTCCCGGCGGGATAACCTTCGGGCTCGGCGAGCCGGGTGCCCCGGGCCTTGGCCGCCGGGCGGCCAGGCTCCACGTGCCCCACGATGCGCCGAAGAGCTGGCGCGGCTGGCGCCAGGACGTGCCAATCGAGCCCGGCCGCACCTACTTGCTCGCCGGGTGGGTCAAGACCGAGGACGTGCGCGGCAAGGCCCAGCTCCACGCCCACCTCCGGACGGCCGACGGCAACCTCGGCGAGGAAGCCCCCTATCGCTCGGCCGGGCCGGCCGTGGGCGGCACGACCGATTGGACCCTGATGTCGGCCACCATGCGAATGCCACCGGACGCGGCCACGCTTCAGCTTCACCTGACCATGGACACGACCGGCACGCTGTGGCACGACGGGCTGCTCGTGGCCGAGCTGCTGCCGGTGGAGCTGACCGCGTTCGAGGGCCGGACGGTCTCGCCGGCGGAGTCGTTTTGCGTTTGGCAGGTGCCAGCCATTGAGAAGGTCTTTCCCGACGACCCGGCGCAGGGACGCGCACCCTCCAGCGCCGCGGCAAACACATCGGCGCCGATCG
>Ga0180438_10002245_pt1 | contig 32215 bp, 26 predicted proteins | sample SS_ome_12_FD_132455 | JGI IMG/M metagenome (GOLD analysis project Ga0180438, IMG submission 132455) | Hypersaline lake sediment archaeal communities from the Salton Sea, California, USA - SS_3_D_2 metaG | ecosystem: Environmental > Aquatic > Non-marine Saline and Alkaline > Hypersaline >... | reverse complement strand
GACCAGATCAAGGCATTCCTTGATGAGGAGGAGCGCATGCTCACAAGAATGGTTGACAAGATTGTCGCGACCGGTGCAAATGTCCTCATTTGCCAGAAGGGTATCGATGATGTCGCACAGCATTACTTGGCCAAGGCTGGAATAATGGCAATTCGCAGGGCTAAGAAGAGCACCCTCGAGAAGCTAGGAAAGGCCACAGGTGCAAAGATTGCCACAAGCCTTGGTGAGCTTGATAAGACCTACCTAGGTTCAGCAGGACTTGTGGAAGAGGTCAAGATTGGTGATGACAAGCTCGTCTATGTCAGAGACTGCAAGGATCCAAAGGCGGTCTCAATCGTGATTCGTGGTGGAACCGAGCACGTAGTAGATGAGGCTGATAGAGCCATTCACGACGCACTCTCTGTTGTGAGAAACGTTGTGGAAGACACAACCTATGTCGCTGGTGGTGGCTCCACTGAGGCTGAGATTGCCAAAAAGCTTGAGGCGTTTGCAAACAAGGTCGGTGGTCGCGAACAGCTGGCTATCGAGGCTTTTGCTGAGTCGCTCCTCATCGTTCCAAAAACTCTTGCAGAGAATGGTGGTCATGACCCCATTGATATCATCGCAGACCTGAACAAGGACCACTCTAAGGAAACTGGTCTCTGGTTTGGTGTCGATGTGATGAGGGGTAAGACTGCTGACATGATGAAGGCTGGTGTGATTGAGCCAGCAAGAGTCAAGAGCCAAGCAATCCGTTCTGCCTCTGAAGCAGCTCAGATGATCCTCAGGATCGATGACGTCATTGCTGCCAAGGCCACATCCGGTCCTCCAGCAGGTGCTGAGGGAATGGGTGGAATGCCCGGCGGAATGGGCGGAATGCCTGGAATGATGTAGTAAAAACTATAACACTTTGGAGCCGCAAGGCTCCATTCATCTCTTTTTTGCAAGAGGGTACCCACAATGGCGCTACGTGTTTTACTTGTCGGGATGAACAGCTTTGACTCAGGAAAGACACATCTAGCTATACAATTGAGCAAGACACTCCGTGAGAGTGGATATTCTGTTGAATATTTCAAGCCAATGAGTGGGCATAATTACTGGTATAACCATGAGCACACAAAGTACTGCCTTGAGAATGGGGTCCTTGTATCATTGGATGCGGTAGAGGTTCGAAGGTTTCTAGACTCCAAGAATCCGATTGAACTAGCCAATCCTGTTCACAGGCTCTACGTACCAATGAAGCTGGAGAAACCAATGCAGAATATGACGAACACATTAGGTTTGGCTGGGGCAAGTGCAATCCTCACATTGGAACGATTCAGTCGGCCCGACAAATCAGGCATCGATTCTACCATGCTGGTTGCACAAAGTCTCGTCGAAGAGGAACGACTGATAATCACACAAGAAGAAGTTGGGATGCTGACAAGAGGTACGGGTATTATCGATGTCAACAACCTCGAAGCTGTCCAAGAGTTTGAGCGAGTGCACTATGAGGAGCATGTTTCAGAGTGCTTTAATCACCTGGAGAAGACTGCAGAGGTTGTGATCATCGAGGGATTTAATGATGCGGCATGGCCTTGGAATGACCTGGAGGATGTGGATGCAGTCCTTCTCACTTCTCCAGCGCATGTCTTTTCATATGACCCTGAGAGGTTTGGAAAGGCGGTTTCTCTCATGAGCAGACCGAACCTCCCCATCAGAGAGGTGACATTCCGAAGGATATCGGACCTTTTGAAGCCCTTAAGCAGACTGGAGATTAGACCTGACAGAGATATTTCAACGGAGGACCTTGTTGACCTCGCAATACCCTTTCGCACAGGAAAGAAAGATTAAGCATTAGTGAAGACTCCAGTGTACTACACTTGGGACCAAAAACGGAGACAGTAGATTGACAGAGGACTTGAACTGGGAACTCATTGTTATTGGCGGTGGACCAGCAGGTATGACAGCAGCGATTTACGGAGCCCGCTACGGATTGAAGACGCTGCTCTTGGAGTCAAAGGTTCTTGGTGGTGCACAGGCGACCAGTCCAGGAATAGAGAATTATCCCGGATATACATTCATTGTTGGACTGGACTTGGCTAACAAGATGAAGGAACAGGTCAAGAAATGTGGGGCTTTCGTCAGGGAAATCACAGAGGTCAAGAATGTCGAGAGGGACGGAGATGGTGGTGATTTCCTCCTCGAAACTCGACGAGGTGTTTATCGAACCCCGGCGATCATTTTTGCAACTGGCGGAGGACACAAACATCTCAATGTACCTGGGGAGGACAGCCTCACTGGTCGTGGTGTTTCATATTGTGCCACCTGCGACGGACCACTCTTTCGTGACAAGATTGTGGCTGTTGTGGGAGGAGGGAACACAGCTGTTACTGAAGCGCTATATCTCTCAGAGGTTGTTGGAAAGGTCTATCTAATTCATAGAAGGGATGAGCTGCGGGCTGAGAAGATCATTCAGGACTATGTCTTCAACTCAAGTGTAGAGATACTCTGGGATACAATTGTCAAGGAAATCAAGGGTGACGAACTTGTCAATGAGTTGCTTCTGCAGAATGTAAAGACGGGAGAGGAAAGAACGCTCTCAGTGAATGGTGTCTTCATTGCTCTGGGATCCAGTCCAGAGAGTTCCCTTGCACAGAGCATTGGTGTGGTAACTAACCAGCGGGGAGAGATTATTGTCAACGCAAAACAGGCAACAAACATTCCAGGTGTCTTTGCGGCTGGTGATGTAGTGGAGTCTATGAAGCAGATCGCTGTCGCAGTGGGTCATGGAGCCATTGCAGCAGACTCCGCATACTCGTACATCAGGAAGATTCAGAGAGGCCCAATAGGTTACGCATAGCTTGTTATTACCTGAAGTGTCTAGTACAAGCTTTCAGGTGGGGAAACGTTAATAACCGCGCCTCTGTCCGATGCTCAAGGCACTGAGGCCAAACTCAGTAATATCAAATTTGACCGTGATGTCATCATGAAGAGGGTCAAAGTAATAGCATTTACACTGGCGTTCACATTTGTACTACTAGCATTTACTGTACAGCCTGTAGCAGCAGCAAGTCGCTATGATTCATTGAGGTCATATATGGACAGTAGATACGATGCAGTAAGAGGCGGTTATTCTATTCCTGATGAAGACTTAGTACGCCTCGATCCAACATATGGTGCTATCACTATAATGAATAAAACTGGCACACTTGCAAACAGACCACCACCAATCCCAATCACATTGGTCATGAACTTTGTAAAACTCCAACAGTATCTGACTGGAGATGAACAGGAGCAGCCAAAGTATGGTGGGTTTAGTGATTACCTACTCGGACCAGTGACGAATGGAGGCAACTATAGAGGTTTAGTCCTATGGCAAATGTTGAAGTCGCATAGTGATGTCCCAGGGACTGGGGACTATGAAATCAACGCCACAGCAAACCTACTTTGGATCAACAAAACGTCAACAGTTTCGGGAGGATATGCAGTGAGTCGTGACGCCATTGATGCAGGTGCGGGTCCGGATCTCCTATCAACAGCCTATGCATTATCTTCCTTTAAGATTCTAAACTCCATGTATCCTGAGGAAAACGCGTGGGATTGGCTATTTAATGAAACTGCAACTCGGGAATGGATAGACAGCTGTAGGGAGGGAGATGGATACAAGCTCTACCCGGATGCATATCTCCCTAGTGTGACGGGAACTGCAGCAGCTATCATGGCATATTACGCTCTTGATTCACTTTCCTCTATTCCAGATATTGGAGATGTCGAATCATGGCTCTTGGCACGTCAAGTACTCAGTGATGGAGAATCGGAATTCGCAGGTGGATTTGAGGAAGGGAATGGTACAGGAGTATCAAGTCTTGAGTCAACATACTTTGCTCTCACTGCGTTGGAGGTTCTGACCGCACTACCATCAGTAAACACTACAGCTGCAGAAGCCTTTATCCTGAGCTGTCAAACTCCTGAAGGTAGCTTTGCCAATGCACCAGGCTTTAGCACTGGCAAACTCCTCTATGCTGGATATGCATGTGAGATGTTGAATATGGCTGGGTTTGATGGAGCTCTGAATACTCTGTCATCATCAGTTGATCCATATTCTCCAGGAGATACTGGCTTTGAGTGGCGGTTATACATCATTGTAGGTATTGTTCTTATTGCCATAGTACTGGCAGTCCTCGGCGTAAGAGCAGACTAGATTATGCAATAGCTTTATCATGATTGCTAGAAATTAACCCTTCAAGGGTCAAGCTAATTGCATCCTTAGGTGTATTCAATGTCCTATGACGAGATAGATGACGAATCAATTCCAAGGTACAAACGTGGTTATGAGTGGTTTTCACATCTTGTGAACAAGGAAATGTCTAGAAAGCCTTGGAGGCGATTGGGCATCTTCTCGTTCTATGATGCACCATTTGCTGAGAGCAATCTCCTCTATCTTTCACCAAAACAGGTCATATTGACCATGGCGAAGATAGCCAAAGGAAAGGAAGCTGGACTAGTTCTTGTTGTTGACGCCATGGAAAAAGGAGAGATGGGTCTGAGTACTAGAGCTGGATTTGATCAGTTTATGGATATTTTCGACGGGCTCTTTCCGGATTCATCAAAATACTACTTCGGGCCAAAAGAATCAAACAGAACTTGGTTGCACGAATTTACATCCCTCAAGATTCCCCTCAATTGGCTTATAAAAAGACCAAATGTGTTTGCGGAGGTCTTGTCTGATGCTTCACCAGTTGGAGAAAGAGTCGGTCCCGGAGACGCTGCATTTGAAGACTTTCCTGGAATGATTGAGGTTCTTGTCGAAAAACTTGGACCGCCATCTTTGACAGAAGAGGTAATGGGAAAAATACGCGATACTGAGGCAAGTGACTATGCTGGCGAAGCTGTTGGTATGATGACTGTCTTTGTTAGTCCGGCTACAGCGGTTTCACGGGGAGTTAGATATCTTGGCAAGTTTGTGAATATGATAAAAGACCGTAGAAAACAAGAGGTCAAGGATGTTTATGCAGAGTGGACAGAACGTGTAAAAAAGGGGTATTCGGAGGAGAATCTTAAACTGTTCTTCGATCAATCGCCTGATTTCAACTCCGGACTTGTTGAAGCAGTTGCATCCTTCAAGCCAGTACTAATAATTCTTGAAACCCGTGGGACTCTCTATGACCTCTTCCTCCCATTAGTTTTACAACACCTAGTTGAAGAAATAGGTTACATACCACCCCATAAAAGACCCAAGAAGGAAGAGGACACAAAGAAGAAGGAGAGAGATGAGTCGTGGGAGAGTGAAGCGCTATCTTACGAATCTTTAGAAGAGATTGAGGATGGTGATTTGCCTCCAGTCACAGATCAGTTGATTCAGACTGTGATAGAGAAGGATGAAATATTGCCTCAGACTACATTGGAGATCTCGGTGGATGAGTTTGAAGGGAAACCAGAAACAATCCTATTTTTAGACGCGGCAACACATCTATCAAAATTCAACAAGTCATTCAAGTTTGCCTTGAACATACCTGAGAAGTATCCAAACATGTCTGTTGCAGCATCATTCTTCACGGACCGTGAGAAGATTAGCCAAGCACTTCAAGATGGAGTTCTTGAGTATATGAAAGACCGCGCATTGATATTTGACCTTCATCCAAGTCTATTTGATATGACTACTTCACGCATGCCTGTTTCAAAGAAAGCATGGCTAAATGGTCAGCTGCAAGAAATGGAGAGAATTCGCTCTGCGGGAGAGGTGGCTTTTCTTGAATATATTAGCCTCGAGGAACCGAATTGGAAACTCCGTGTCGTGGAAAAGCCAGAACAGGAGGCTTTAGCAAAAATACGAAGCTGGTTTCGTCGAGGAAATTAGTAATTAGTCATTCCCACAAGAGATATAATCAACACAAGTTATCATTGCAGTGACTCTCCGGAGGCAGAATATATTGAGCAAGGGTGACATGACGCAGGCACGAGTTCTCAAAATCGAGAAGGGGGACAAAATCACTTTGCCCGAGGAATTTGTCAACAAGATTGGTCATGAGTATGGCCTAGCTATTCTTGTAGTCAAAGACGGAAATGTGAAGTTATATCCTGTCGACAGTAGCAAGGTGATGTATCTCAAGCTGGTCATCGAGAAACTGAGTAAGAGCTTTCTTGAGGAACTCACAATGGTCTTCATGGAAGTCGGTCTGGAGGACATTTTATTCACCAGTGGTATATGTCAAGCTGCAGACCAATGCTTCTATGAATGCTACTTTACGCCTCAACAACTGAATGTTGAGGTAAACAAGCTCAACGATCGTCTGCAGGGTATTACTGGTGTAAAACAAGTTATGCTACATGAAGTGCAGACTTAGTGTTGAGCACCATGGCAGGTATTGCAGGTCTGCTTATCAGGAACACTTCCAACGATTTAGAAATTATGTTTCAGAAAATGTTAGGGGTATCTAGGCATAGAAGGTATGAGTCCTATAACACAGTGAAACACAACAACTCACACTGTGTCATCGCAGGAGCTCACTCTTTTCAAAGTCCTGATGGTGACCTAGTTGTCATTGATAGGAATCAGGACCTTGTTTTCCCACACTGGATTAAGGATGATGCATCCATTTCCAAGCTCTTTGGTGCTATTATTGTCATTGTTGGTGATAAGGGACTAAGTCTTATCAGAACCCCTGATGGAACAAGGGCCCTCTACTATGGATTCAAACCAAGCTGTCTTGCATTTGCAACAGAGAGGAAGAACCTCTGGAGTGTAGGAATAACAGATGTGCAATCTCTACAACCGGGTATGGTTGTAACACAACCTTGGGACGGTGTTATTTTCCACAAGAGAGTCGCCACTCTTGAAGAACCACAAAAAACAAGCGCGACACATCAAGAAACACTCAAGTTCCTGAGGAGAATATTGTCAGCATCGTTTGAGCGGATAAGAGAAGACACCTCTTGCGCAATCCTATTCTCCGGAGGAGTTGATAGTTCCCTCGTAGCCACCCTTGCATCTAACAGATGCAACAGTTCAATACTTGTGACCTCGTGCTCAGAAGGTGCACATGATGATTCAGCTGCCATAGAGGCTGCTGAGCAGATAGGGCTTCCATTACATACGGTAGAACTGAACTCACTTGTCATTTGGGAAACTCTTCCTGAGGTGATCTATGCCATAGAAACCAGCAGACAGATGGATGTAGAAATTGCACTTCCATTCTATCTCGCATCCAAGAGAGCTATGGAGGAAGGGTGCACAACCGTCATTTCAGGTCAAGGACCGGATGAGCTCTTTGGTGGATATGCTAGACATGTTCAGACATTCACCAAGAAAGGCGCTGATGCACTTAATCTTCAACTGTTTCAGGAAGTATCAATCACGCACAAGACCAACATAGAGCGCGATGAGAGAGCAATTGCAGCTCATGGAGTCGAAAGCTTCTTCCCCTATCTTGATTGGAATTTCGTGAGAGCCTCACTCTCAGTTCCAGTTGAGTGGAAAGTGAGTCCTTATCGCTCGCCTCAGCGGAAGATCATATTTAGAGAACTGGCACAACTCATGGGAGTTCCTTCAAAGATTGCACAGGCTCCAAAAAGCGCGACTCAATACAGCTCGGGATCATCAAAGGCGCTCCTTGACTCTGTGCTTCATCATGTTGACGGATTAAAAGAAACGAGTAGGAAGAAGGCTTCGCAACAAGTGCAGGATGTCTTAGATGAAATTGCCTACCAGATTGGAATTCCTAATGTCAAGAGAAAGAATGAGCAGCTTAAACTAGATATGGAATCTGTTAGCAGATTTCTCGAAAGACATTAGGAGTCATCCACCAGCATTGTGGGATAGGACATTCTGATTAAAATTCTCCGTGATTGGCTTTTCGTTATACTAAAATAGTAGATTTTACTCCCCTGTGTTGTCGACATCCTCCAAAGCTCAGGAATGAGTATCGGCGATTGTCGTAATTTCTCTGGAGGTCTGACAAGAAGCTTCATATGGGCGTTGTCCAAGATGCAGAGATTAAGACATAGACTATTGGCGTATATGAGTTCGACATTTAACGTAACAATTTTTTATGAAAAGGATTCGATTTGAGGAGAACATTACTATGGTTGGTATTGTAGGTTATGGAGTTTACATACCGCGCTATCGGATTAAAACCTCAGATATCGCGGAGGTCTGGGGCGAGGATAGTGCTCGGATTGGAAAAGGTCTTGGTGTCTTTGAGAAGTCTGTGCCCGGACCTGATGAAGATGTAGCCACTATTTCTGTAGAGGCAGCTAGGAACGCTGTCAAGATGGCAGATATTGACCCGGTGGATATTGGTGCCATCTATGTTGGATCGGAGTCTCACCCATACGCTGTCAAACCAACAGGCACCATAGTGGCAGAGGCCATTGGATGCTCTCATGACATGACATGCGCTGACTTTGAGTTTGCCTGCAAGGCAGGGACTGCCGCCATTCAGACTAGCATGGGTCTTGTCAAGTCAAAGATGGTTAAACTCAGTCTCGCAATTGGATCGGACACTGCCCAAGGAAGACCAGGTGACGCACTGGAATACTCTGCTGCTGCAGGAGGCGCGGCATTCATAATTGGAATGAAGAATATTCTTGCCACCATTGAGGATACAGTTTCCTTCACGACCGACACTCCAGACTTCTGGCGACGTGAGGGAGAGGACTTCCCCAGTCATGGCGCAAGGTTCACTGGTGAACCAGCATACTTTAGGCATGTGGGTGAGGGAGCAAGGTCATTACTCAAGAAGACCAAGACCTCTATTGATGATTATGATTACTTTGTGTTTCACATGCCAAATGGCAAGTTTCCAATTGCCATGGGAGCGGAACTTGGCGTACCACCACAGAAATTGGAGGACAGTCTTGTGGTCCGACAGATTGGGAACACATACTCTGGCTCTGCTATGATTGGACTTGCGAGGATATTGGACATCGCGAAGCCAGGGTCAAAAGTATTCGTGGTCGCCTATGGATCTGGAGCTGGAAGTGATGCATTTTCGATCACTGTTGAAGATGAAATTGAGGAACGTAGAGGAGAAGTACCAACTGTTGATGACTATATTTCAAGAAAGACCTACGTTGATTATGCGACCTACGCAAAATACCGAGGGAAAATCAAGGCGATGTAGAAGGAGGTTTCATAATGGGTAGAAGTGTAGCGATAATTGGTGTTGGAATGTGCAAGTTTGGAGAATTATGGGAACAGAGTCTTCGTGACATTGCCCTTGAGGCTGGCATGTATGCAATTTTCGATTCGGGTATAAGAGGAGCAGACATAGATGGTGTTGTCATTGGAAACATGAGTGCTGGTAGGTTTACTGGTCAAGAACACCTAGGAGCTCAAGCGGTTGATATAGGTGGTTTGGGAGATATACCATCCTATAGCGTTGAGGCGGCGTGTGCTAGTGGAGGAGCTGCTGTAAGACATGCATACATGGCTATCAAGTCTGGAGAACATGATGTTATACTTGTTTTAGGTAATGAGAAGATGAGTGATGTGAATCAGTCTGAAGCCATGAATACCATCTCTGTCGCCTCAGATTGGGAGTATGAAGGTATGTTTGGAGCAACATTCCCAGCTCTCTATGCCATGATGGCAAGACGCCATATGATGGAATATGGTACCACAGAAGAGCATCTCGCAATGCCAACTGTCAAGAACCACAAAAATGCCGCTAATAATCCATGGGCACAGTTCCAACGTCCAGTGCCAATAGAGGTTGTAATGAATTCAGGATTGCTTGCTGACCCCTTGAGGGTATTACACTCCGCTCCTGTAACAGATGGAGGTGCAGGTCTTGTGATGTGCCGAAGTGATCTTGCAAAGAAGTACTCAGACACTCCAGTCTACATAGAGGCATCAGAACAGAGGGGCGACACACTGGCTCTTCATGACAGAGCATCGATAACAAGGATGGATGCTGTTATTAATTCCACTAAATCAGCCTTGCATGAGTCAAATCTCAAACTTGAGGACATTGATGTCTTCGAACTTCATGATAGTTTCTCTATTGGAGAAATCATACTTACTGAAGATGTTGGAATCGCAAAGAAAGGCGAAGGTGGAAAGGCTTTGGAGGAAGGAATCACAGAGATTGATGGTAAATACCCAGTCAATCCATCGGGAGGCCTTAAAGCAAGGGGACATCCAGTGGGAGCGACTGGAGTGGCACAAATCGTTGAGCTAGCCTTGCAGCTTCGAGGGGATGCTGAGAAGCGGCAAGTTGCTGGGGCTGAGAAGGCACTAGCAGTGAACATTGGAGGAACTGGTGCAACCTCAATCGTTCACATTCTAGGGAGGTAAATTAGTTGGCAGAACAAGGAGTAGCACAGGTCTGGCGCAGAATCAGAACAATCTACAATATTCTTGGAAACAAGTGTAACACTTGCGGCAAATACTTTTTCCCCCCAAGACCAGTCTGTCCAGAGTGTAGAAGAAAAGGACAACTGGAAGATTATCAGTTCAAGGGACTCGGAAAGATCTATTCCTTTGCGATAGTTCGTCAAGCTCCTGAGGACTTTCAAAGGCAGTTACCATATGTCATAGCTCAGGTTGAACTAGATGAGGGTACAAGACTCACAGCACAGATAGTGAATATTAACCCTGAGGACGTTAAAATCGGGATGAGAGTTCGAGCTTGTTTCAGAAAAATCAAGGCATTCGGATCTAGCGGTGTGATAGTATACGGATACAAGTTTGAACCAACAATGAAAGTCACGGGACACGTTGACTAGTGTGGCAGATTCATTTCTGTCACACGACCAGTTGCAGGCAAAGCTACATTTCTGATGACTGTGGCGCCTATCCTCACTTCATTTTGTATACCATCATGGATGTGTCCATGGATGATCAGGTTTGGTGGACAATTCTCCACCACTTTTTCAACCCACCAAGAGAACCTATTTGGGTCATTCTCAAGTAGAGGGCTGAAATGCATTAAAAGAATAACATATTCTGAGGATTTAGATGCTTTTTGAAGGAGCCCAGTGAGCCTTAACGCACGTTTCTCAAAGGTAGTTTGTAATTCTTCAAGTGCTCCTATATATGACCTCGACGATTCGATCGTGGTGCCAGACACCCCTATCACTGTTATAGCTGAACCAGCAAGTTTGAGTGTCTGTGATTTATCATCAAGGAAGGTGATAAAGCCCTTCGTTGTTTTCTTAATCTCATTCTGACATTTCAGTGGTTCTTCATTCCCGAAACAGGCGAGAATAGGAAAATCTCTACCCAACTGTGATTCTACTGCATCTATGATGTTAATATACTCATCAACTTTACCTCGGTTGATCATATCACCTGCAAAGAGTAGAAGATCGGGAACTTCGTGGTTCAGCAAGGCAACCTGAAAATCATGGAGGTATCGAGGGCTATGTACATCCGCAATTGCAGCTATTCTTGCAGGAGTCATGATTAATCCTTCAGATTGTCGGTGTAGTCCAGAGATTGAGTTCTGTGATAGAGCCAACAGCAGGCAATGCGACATTCCTGATGAGAGACGATCCTATCCTAACCTCATGTCTGGTTGAATTATGCACATGCCCATGGATAACTAGTTCTGGTTGATGTTCAACAACCACTGTGTAGAACTTCCTACTACCAAGCCATGAAAAAGCCCTGGAATCTTCGCCCTCACATGTTTCCAGGCAAGGACTATAATGCATCAGAAGAATTCGATGGTCAACCTTACCCTTCATCTTCTTCAGGAGAGAAGCAGCCCTCTTAGCCCTCCTCTCAAACACACCCTTTACGCTTGGTATGTTTCTCCGTTGCCAACTTGTCGCTTTGTCTAGTGATCCCTGTGTTCCCACAATACCAACTTTGATATCATTAGATTCCAAGACATATGATTTCTCATCAAGGAAGACCATCCGGTCGCCCACAATTGAGATAATCTCCTTCCGGACCTCACTATACTCTTCATTCCCAAAGCAACCAATGATTGGGAAACTTGAACCTAGTACCTTTTCAATTACGTTTAGTACTGTTGTGTACTCCTCTGCATTTCCGCGATTTATCATATCCCCTGCAAAGAGGAACACATCAGGAGCATTGCGTTTGGCTAAATCCTTCACAAACTCCTCGAGGAACCTTGGGCTATGAACATCTGCAACTGCTAGTATCTTCACCCTTTTCACTTGTCTGTGTCTTATGCGGTCAAAGTAAGAGGAGGATATTAAGTATTCCAAAGCGTTTCTTATTATTATGGGAATACACTACATGGAGCAATGATATTAAGTGCTTCAAATTGCAGAGAGGTGTCGTGAAAGAAATGTCTAGCTCATGGGGTCTCAACTTGTTCGACCGACTACATGTGGGTCATCAAGTAATGATTGATCGTCTTTCTGAGATGCCCAAACCTGTTGCATGTGTCACAGGAGGTGAGCTTGTAGGACTCGAGCTTGAACTGGCTGCTCTTGTCCAACCAATAGGTATCAGAGAGAAGAACCTGAGAAATTACTTAAAGAAGACCAAACTTGATCAATCAATTGCAGTCAGAACCTGCACAGAGGTAGATGATCTCTTGGCAATAGAGGGAAACTGCAACTTTGTTATGTATGAAGGACCTTGCTGTACTGAGATAGAGTCTGGTGCTCTCAAAACAAGAAAGAAAAAGATGCGAGTTCGAGACACAATAGAATATCTAAAGCCAGTCCGTGCTCATGATGGAGGAAAACTTGCTTCTGCAAGAATAAGACTTGGAGAGATTGATAGGGAGGGACGTCGACTCAGGGGGACGAGTGAACCACCAAGAGAACTTCCTTTGACTGGAAGAAAAACATTGAAGTCTCCAAAAGGTGAGCTATTCTCCACCAGGGATGGACCACCTGAAAAACGCGTTGTACAAAAGATACGAGAAACATCACCATCATGTGTCATTGCTGTGGGAGATGTAACAGCTAGTACGATACTGAAGGAGGGGCATAGACCCAATGTCATCATTGTGGACGGCATAACAAAACGAGGCCCCTTCGAAGAGAAATTCACATCCGAACGTGTCTATACAATATACAATCCTCCAGCTGCAATCTATCCGGAATCTTGGTCAGTTATAGATACTGCAATTCAGGATGAGTTAGAAACCCTAATCATGGTGGAGGGCGAAGAGGACCTTCTAGGTTTTCCTGCAGTCTTGCTTGCTCCAGATAACTCAGCAGTTCTTTATGGTCAACCAGATGAGGGAATAGTCTGGATACCAGTCAATGAAGAGAACAGGAAAATTGCTCGAACACTTCTAGAAAAGATGCCCGTCATCCATTCGTAGGATATGTTGTCCTATGACTTGCTAAAAACATGATGAATATTTTCGATGCAATCGGTTGCCACAATATGATTGCCACGTTCATGGAATGCCATCTCTCCAGCCACTCCTGAAACGAACGCAGCAGCTGAGGCCGCGAGAAATGCTGAATTTCTTCTTGAAAGGAGTGAAGCGACAATCCCAGTCAGAACATCACCAGTTCCTCCCACGGTCATTGCGGGGACACCAGTCCGGTTTAGTTTGAATCTTCCAGTTGGTTCAGCAATGACATCAACTGGACCTTTCAACAGAATAGTAGAGTTATACTTCTCAGCACATGCTATAGCTTGCTCGGATCTGTTTTGTAAAGAGGTTTCATCGCCTAAATCATCCTCCATGAGAATTGAAAGCTCACCCCAATGCGGTGTCATTACAGAAATGTTGGGGTCTAGTAGGATCTCTGACGAAGCCAAGGCTTTGAGACCATCTGCATCGAGAACAATGGGCTTCTTCAATGCCACGAGTTGTTCTACAACAGAGATTACAGCAGATCTGGTTTGTTGCTCAAGCCCCAAACCAGGACCTATTGCCACGACGTGATTTCTCTTAGAGTGTTCAATAACAGTTTCTACTGTTTCTGGAAGTAATATCTGAGTGCCCATACTTGTTACCATCAGATTTGGACTATATGCTCTGATAGCTGAAACAACAGGGTCGGGAGCCAGAACACTCACTAGGTCTGCTCCTGATCTTAGTGCAGCCATTCCTGACAGAGCTGGTGCTCCCGAATAGACATCACTGCCACCAACAACAAGTATCCGGCCAAAGTCGCCCTTCTTTGCATGTGCATCACGTACTTGTTTGTATGGACTCAAATCACCAGGACCACAGGTATATTTCGCCTCCCTTGGGATGCCAATTGAAACAACATGCAGTTTCCCAACGAATTCCTTTGCCTTTGAAAAGCCAATTTTGGGTGCATGAAGAGCGATAGTGTGATCGGCCTTCACTGCTACACCATGGATTACTCCAGTATCTGAGTCGATCCCACTTGGTACATCAATTGAGTATTTAGTGGCTGTAGACTTGTTCATCATCTTTACTGTAGTAAAGAGGGGTTCTCTTAGTCGAGAGCGGAGACCAAACCCCATTATCCCATCAACAAGAATATCAGCCTCGTGAATAGCTCTACATGACTTCACGCTTGATTCTGTTAGTAACTCAGAGCTCAGTATATCATGAAGGTTGTTTAAAATGTCCCAGTTATGAAGGGTATCCTTATTTCTAATACCACTCTCATCTCCCAATAAATAGACATCAACATCAGCGTCATCTTCATCGAGATATCTGGCAGCGACAATCCCGTCACCACCATTCCCTCCAAGTCCACAAAGAATAGCGATGTGTTTTCCTTTAACCTTGGTCGTGTTAGAAATAACTCGAGCAACCTCACGGCCAGCATTCTGCATCAACATGCTATGAGTAACACCGAGATATTCCGCATTCAGTTCTAGAATTCGCATTTCCTCAGTCGATATGGGATCAGTCTCCATGACCTTTCACGCTCGTAATGGGATGAGTTTGTTGTGGAAGCCTCCCTATATCAATTCATTCTCCTGTCGCAAAACTCATCACCATTGGATATGTCTACATCTGAGAACACCCTTGACTGATGACTATTACAGTTCAAAGCTCTCATCAAATAGACTTAGAAAATGCTACGCTGTCGCCCCACCACGAGTGGTCAGGTATCTGAAATCTGAGATCAAGCATGTCCTTACGCACATTCATCCTTGCGATGATGTCCTTGAGCTTGGATGCGGGTACGGGCGGGTTCTTGCAGAGCTCCTAGAATCTTCTCAAAATGTTGTTGGTATCGACACATCACTAGAGAGTCTTGAGCTGGCGAGAATGAGTCTCGGAAAGAAATTACATCTGTGTCAAATGGATGCTCGCACACTTGGATTTCGTGACAATAGCTTCGACAAGACGATTTGTATTCAGAATGGTATTTCAGCGTTTAGGATCGAACCCAGTGTGCTTCTGATGGAATCTGTCCGGGTGACAAGAGATGGCGGCACCTGTTTCTTCTCAAGCTACTCAGACAACTTCTGGGAGCATAGACTCGAGTGGTTTAGAGTTCAATCTGAGGCCGGACTATTGGGAGAGATCGACTGGGAGAAAACAAGGAATGGTGTCATTGTGTGTAAGGATGGATTCCGAGCTACTACCTTCGGTCAAGGAGATTTCGAAAAACTGACATACACACTAGGACTAGAAGCTGAGATTCTGGAGGTGGATGAATCCAGTGTCTTTTGTGAGGTCAGGGTGACTAAGTAGGCTCCAACTCCCCATTTAGATACCTGTGAATCCCTCGCGCAGCTCGTTTCCCTGCACCCATAGCACTGATGACTGTTGCAGCACCAGTGACAATGTCTCCACCAGCAAAGACACCTGGAATGGTTGTCATCCCAGATTCCTCATCAACAACGATAGTACCCCATCGCGAGACCTCAAGACCCGGAGTCGTCTGGGGGATGATTGGATTGGGTGAGTTGCCAATTGCGACCACAACAGTGTCGACATCGATGATGAATTCAGACCCCGAAATGGGAATAGGACGTCGTCTGCCTGAGTCGTCTGGCTCACCAAGCTCCATTCTTATACACTGCATTCCGATGACCTCACCCTTCTCATTTCCAATCACCTCTGTGGGATTGGTAAGAAGTCTAAACTTGACTCCCTCCTCTTCAGCGTGATGTACCTCTTCAAGGCGAGCTGGGAGTTCCTCTCGGGAGCGTCGGTAGACAATAGTGACCTCTCCAGCACCGAGCCTTAGAGAGGTTCTTGCAGCATCCATTGCAACATTTCCACCGCCAATGACAGCAACGCGTTTTCCAATCCGAATTGGAGTGTCATATTCGGGAAATTCGTATGCCTTCATCAGATTGATTCGCGTCAGGAATTCATTTGCTGAGAAGACTGTGACCAAGTTCATTCCCGAGATGTTCATGAAGTTGGGAGCTCCAGCTCCTGTACCAAGGAAGACTGCATCATACCCATCCTCATTCATCAGTTCAAGAACAGTTCTGATTTTTCCAACAACGTAGTTGTACCTGATCTCAACACCAAGTTTCTCGAGATAGTCCACCTCAGCCATGACAATCTCCTTTGGTAACCTGAATTCAGGGATACCGTAGATCAACACGCCTCCGGGCTTATGAAATGCCTCAAAAATGGTGACGCCATATCCCATCTTCACAAGGTCTCCAGCACAGGTCAAACCTGCAGGTCCAGACCCCACTATAGCTATCTTCTTGCCTATCTTCTTAGGAAGCTTGGGTAATGGTTCACCATGGGCCCTTGCATAGTCTGCCACAAACCGCTCGAGGCGACCGATGGCAATTGGCTCGTTTCGAATTCCGTAGATGCAGGGAGCCTCACACTGGGTTTCTTGAGGACAAACGCGGCCGCAGATTGCAGGAAGACTATTGGTCTCCTTAATCTTCAATGCCGCCTCCATGAACTTGCGCTCTCTGACGAGTTCAATAAACGCCTTGATATCGACCTCCACTGGGCAACCACTTATGCACTTGGGATTTCGACACTGTAGGCATTTATTCGCCTCTTCTACAGCCTGATCAGCGGTATACCCGAGAGCGACTTCTTGGAAGTTCTTGCTTCTCACAAGTGGGTCTTGCTCAGGCATGGGAACCTTCTTCGTCGGAGGCGGTCGCTCACGTTTCTTTTCGGAGGCGTTTCCGTTCTTCTTGGACATCAGGTAGCACCCCCATGCTCTTCGACCCAGAGCTTCTCAGAGAGGTCCTCCTGCTCCTTGTAGGCATTCAAACGTCCCATGAGCTCATCAAAGTCGACCTCGTGAGCATCAAACTCGGGTCCATCAACACAGGTGAATTTCATCTGCCCGCCAACATTGACACGACAGGCGCCGCACATCCCAGTTCCATCGACCATTATACTATTGAGACTTACCAGAGTGGGTATCTTCTTCGCCGCGGTTGTCTTTGCGACGAACTTCATCATGGGTACAGGACCTACTGCGAAGACCAGGTCAATCTGTCGACCCTTGGCAATGAGGTCTGCGAGGACGGTGGTCACAAAGCCATGGACACCACAGGTACCATCGTCAGTCGTCTCATAGTTCTCGTCGCTCATGTTCTCCATCTCATCCCGATAGATGAGTAGGTCCATACTCCGTGCTCCGTTTATCGTGATGAGGTAGTTACCAGCCTCCTTGAAGGCACGTGCCACGGGAAACACAATTGCGCTTCCACACCCTCCGCCTATCGCAACGACAGTACCATACTTCTTCTCGGTCGGAGAGGGTTTGCCAAGTGGTCCGACGAAGTCCAATATGAAATCGCCCACTTCTAGACTACCAAGAAGGAGGGTTGATTTTCCAACCTCTTGAAAGACAATGGTGATTGTTCCGTTCTGACGGTCAAAGTCTGCAATAGTGAGAGGGAACCGTTCTCCGGTTTCATCAACTCGTATCATCACGAATTGACCGGGTTTGCACACCTTAGCAATGTCAGGAGCTTTAACCACCATCATTTTCGTGATGGAATTAAGAACTTGTTTGAAGAGGATCTCATACATGGAATCACTGCCTCAATCCGAGTGACGTGGGTTCCACTGCATCGTTGAAATAAGCATTTGGGTTAGGTACTATGTTTTGGTGGTCGAGTTTAGATACCGTATATATTTCGAACTTCTCGTATGACAAGTCCGGGGAGGTCCTTTATGGACTTTATCGGATATACTATTGCCCCAGCATCCTCGAGCGCCACATGTGTCATGCTCTTCTTTCCACCTTTCCCGCCAATATGGAACAGGAAGATTCTGTGACCACGTGTAGAGAGATAGTAGACGGTCTCTACGAATGTATCCCAATTGGCAATCTCTGCGTCAGTAATCATGAGCACCATCACTTGTGACTCGGCCTCGTCGCATACTTTAGCAATTTTCTTCACAGGCGCAACCGTGCCTCCACCCTGATAGTTAAGGAGGACTTGTTCCACAACAGATTTGGATGTGGACCATTCACTTGATTTACTCCCACTTGAGAAGTTTATCGCGGCAACTCGTGAGCCCCTTCGCAAGACAACATCCATAGCTGCAAAAGCCGCCACGAGTGCAGTGTGATAGGGACCACGGATGGTTGTAGAGGTCATATTCCAGGTCATGGAACCACTTGAGTCGATCACAAGGAGCATGTCTGGGAGTGAGCTTGACTGCGTGGTCCCCTCTGAGCTTACCTTCAACCACTTCCGTGTAGACAGGTTTGGAATGAGGAGGGGGAACGCCTGAAGTGACTGAACGATGTCCAGCTCCTCAATCGGGTCCCCTAGCCTCCAAACTTGGGGAGAGAGAGGAGCAAGTCCAGAGAACTTCTTCTCACTAACATCAAACCGTATCAAGCCCTTTGCTTTTGCTCGATACCAGAAGCGGACCCAGGACTCTTTGGGATCACCATATCCTGCAGTGAGATAGACAGATTCTAAGTCCTTTAGATCACCCCCGCGTTGTTCCACTTCGATTGCTAGATCTTCCATTTCAGCCTCCAAGTCTGACGAAGACTGCTTCTCTAGGCATTTGCGCGCAAGATCACCATTTCGAGTTTCAATTGGGCTTCCCATTACAATGTCAACATCTAGTGGAACCTTGATGATTATAGGACCCTCAACTGATTCACTCTCCATCTCCTTGTTGGAAAGTCCTCCACACCCAAGTAATTGCTCCAGTTCATCCTCAGGCAGAAGGTTAGCAACTATTTCAGCTATCTTCTCACAAGCCTTTGGCCAGCGTTTCTCATTATCAATAGATTTTCGAGCGACACCTGTGATCTTTGTAGCTGCATCTGATATGGATTGTTCAATCGTAACTAAGGGAGGAATGGGGAAGCCCCACATAGCACGATAGGAGGACACAATTAAGGACCAGAGCATACTATGTTCAGACTCTCTGATGGCAGACTCGTGAATAGACGAATTGATTCTGCTGTGAGTGAGGGATGGAAACTGCTTCAGGAGCTTCGAGTCAACAACAAGATCAGCAAAGAGATTACACACGAACATTGCGGTGGCATCATTAACTTTCTTTCGTGCTGCAGAAAACATGAGTCCATTGGTCACACCATCGAAGGGACATAGAAGATAGTGTTGAATCTCATGATGACAGACCGATCTCAGATAGGGTATGGCCTCGTTTGAATCCATATGAAGGGGGACACCAGCTGTGTTGAGATGAACCTTCCAGCTCTTTGAATCAATATAGAAGTAACTTGCTGCTTCTGGTAGATATTCAACTTCTGGGTCAGGAAGTGGGGGATGATAGAAGTCAGCCTGAGACTGCTGCCAAGCACTGAGGGCTATTTGAACGAGCCAGTGATCTTGAGAAACATCAGCTGAGGCTTTCGACTCCATGGAGTTATCCTCCAATTTGCTTCTCAATCTCTTTCTTCAGATTGATGGCATCTGTTCCTCCAGAAATCTCCAGAAACACTGAGGAGTCTGGAGAGTCACCAGTCGTGTAAATGACCACAGTCAGACCATCAGTTCGCACCACCTTTCTCTTAGGGGGGGAGAGGGTCTCTTTCAGCACACTCGTCAGTTTTGGATATTGTAAACTGATTGTGGTCCAGATGTCTTGCCATTGTTCGAAAGTGATTGCGAACTGTGTTAGGGTGAGTTTGTGGAGTGCATCTGATACCTGTTTGAGCAACATACTCCTGTTGGGAAACTCGGTGTCTAGGAGTAACTCGTCATAGGTCTTTGTCAGCTGTTCAACATCACCATCCTTTATGCCCTTCTCAATAATCTTCACTGTCTTTGTATAACTCGATTTTCGCAGCTCCTTTGCAAAGACTGTGTAGTCAAGATAGACTAGGATGTCACTCTTGCCCATTTCCTTAAGCTCTTCAATTGCATCTTTGATTTCCTGACCTTGTTTTAATTTGTTCATAATTGCGACAGCAGGAGATCGTTGCGCGAATCTGGAAGCAGCCAGCTCAACAAGATATGTGATGTATGAATACACGTCGCCATAATAGGGTGAACGTTCAAGTTCATCTCGAACTAGTCGTGTGCGATGCCAAAAGACTAAAGGAGCTAATGACTTAACTATCTCCACAGTCACCTCTTGAGCACCTACAAGCCATGCTGCAGCTTTAGAGTATCGGTTAAGGTCCTTAGCAGCCCTAACACTAAGAGGTATGACTACTTTATTGCAAATGCTTTTCGTAGTGTTAAAGTGACAACCATCGCAGAGACCAGTTTCGACTGTCAGACCAGAGGACTGGCTCTTATCAACGCGGATGCATGCTCCAAACTCCCTTACCAAAGAGCGCATAAATTCAGAAGCCTCAGAAGAAACATAGACTTTGTCGGCTAGGTTCCAGATGGTCAGAAGATTTTCCTCGGTGAGGACTGCAGGCACTTGCCAGAGTTCATCAAAGCCAAAGAGCCTCTCATCTCTCGCGGCGAGAATGAGTTCTAGGTCATTAACTGTGGGCATAGTGATTGGGACAGCTATGCCAAATCGATCAAGGAACGGAGGACCAATATCAAAGGTACCTGCATCAGCAGGATTCAGGGTCGCATAAAGACAATACTCCTCGCATCGCTTTATCTCATCATAGTACTTGACTTCTCCCTCAGCTAGGAGAGAGAGGAGTATATTCTGCGCATGCGGCGTGAGTCTATTGACCTCATCTATAATCTTCCAGAAGTCTGTGACGAATCTGCGCCAGACGACCACCTCAATCCCTTCCTTCATCAAGGGTCCAGGCTTTAGTGTTGCGACCATTTTCTCCTCGGTGAGCATGGGATGACCACGAAGAATGCTATCCTCAATCTCATCGAGAGACCTCCCAGTCATCATTCTTCCTAGCAGTTTAACGAGTGTGGTTTTCCCCCCACCATGTCCTCCGATAAGAAGCATCGCAGACCTTGGTACAAGTGCATTCAGTATGCAAGAACTAACAATCAGAGGAAATCTCGTTGTCTTCACAGATGCCTTCTTGGAAGATGAATCACTATATCGGATTTCAAGATCGGATGAATGAACGAAAAGACCCCTACTTTCCACTGTGGACATGACATTCAATACCAGTCCTCGAAGTTTCTCACTCTGACTCATTGGAACCACCCACCACGACATATTGTCAGTCTTAACACTTATGAACCTCGCACACAACGGCGCGAATGACACGATATAGCGACTGTCACCGTCTATAAAAAATTACAAAAACAAACCAATACACACAGGTGAGCCCTTTGAATATAGAAACGAGAGGTGTCTAGTAGAACTGATTCCTATGGAACAACTAGTCTTCGAATTCATAATCATTCTTCCCATATCACTTTGCATAGGAATTGTTGCAGCTCTGACTGGAATAAGTGGAGGTGCTTTCAAAACTCCATTGCTCATTATACTTTTCCTCCTTCCTGCTGAAGTTGCATCAGCTGTATCACTACTTTCAGCGGTATTTGTTTCAGTTGTTGGTACTCTGGCCTATTATAGACACAACCCTGATCAAGTAAATTTCAGAATTGGGCTTTTTCTCGTGATTGCAACATTACCAGGGACTTCAGTGGGTATTTTTCTGAGAACAATATTTGCTGATGCACATATACTCCGCTCTATATTTGGTATCGTTCTTTTTCCAATAGCGTTGAAAATGATGATGTCTTTACCAATTGAGAATGATGCGTTATGCGACGAAGAAAAAATCGTAAGAATCTCTCAATTATCCTTGATGAAGATAATTATGATTATTTTCGCTGCATTCTTAGCAGGAATATTAGCTGGTTTACTTGGTCTTGGCGGAGGTACACTTATTGTTCCAGCACTTTGCATCATTCTCAATTTTCCAATCCTTGCTGCAGCCGCAACATCGATGTTCACAATGATATTCACGACCTCTGTGGGATCATTGATCAATTACATAGCCTTTATCCAGACCGATAACTTGATTGTATTCCTGTACTATGGTCTGGTGATGGGTACGGGGATGGTTACTGGGGGATTCATTGGCCCAAAATATGCCAATCGAGTGGATGGTTTGATGCTCCAGAGGTTGTTTGGGTTCATTCTCATCTTCGCGTTAGTGAAAATGATGTCATTAGGGCAGCTCTGGTTTAATCCTGAGGGGTCCAGTTTTCTTTTAGCAACAATAGGTGATTCAATTATTTGGCTTCTAATTGGAATTCCTCTATTGATGGTTTCATTCTATAGAATAAGAAAAAGGCGGAAAAAACCAGCTAATGATTTTGAAATTCCGTACATTGAATAATATTGGAACAATATGATGATATTATTGAACGGCGCGTAACTATACCTTCTCCGAAGACGTAATATGCCTTCAGGCGAACGACCGAAAAGCCAGAAGTCCGTGGGGTCGAAATTTGGGCGAAGATAAAGATTTCATTGAAACAGTTACTCTCACTACTCCAGAACAAGTACCGATAGAACGTGTTAGTCAATACTCAGTAGTGAACTTTGCCATGGAGTTCCTACAAGTACTCAAACGTTACAAGGTTCTAGAAACAAAGATGGAAGAAAGAGGATTAGAGTTTGGGGGACGTGTGCTACTCATAGGACCACCTGGAAGTGATTTTGGTGCATTTCCTCACTTTCTTGCAAGGGAGGTGCCAATCAAGATTATCCGCTTTAAGTTAGAAGGGGTTCTTGACGAGAACATAAGGAGTAATGATGCACTAAGAGAGGGGTTTGAGTTCGCTCGTAGGAATGCCCCTGCGATGCTCTATGTTGAGAAGTTAGAGGCTCTGGCTCCTAGAAACTCAGTCAATTCAATCGTGTTTCAAGATGAAATAAAAAATACTAGATGGAGTCGCGAGGAAGTGGTCACCATTGCAGCTACCACGAGGCCTGCAGATGTAGACAGAGAACTACTCTCAATTTTTAATCGCACATACCTCATTGAGGGAACTTCCATCGAAGACAGGATTCGCGTCTTTGAGCAAGTCTTGAAGGAGCGTGATGACCTTGATGTTTCAATGATAGCTGAACTGACAGATGGTTGGGGTTTCTCCGATGTCAACCACCTAGCAATGAGTATATTCATGCAAGAGGAATCAAAGGGTGAAGAGATGTCAAGAGAAGAGGTTGAGGAGCTTATTGAAAAGAGTCGAGTGGGGGCATTTGGTGATTCTAACTTTCTTGCCGGTATAGTAAGAAAAACGAAGGGCTCTCGGCAACCAGACATCAGAAAGTTGAGTGAAGAATATCCAGATGACTTTCTAGACCAGCTTTACCTCATGGCAGTAGGTGAGGACTATACTGAAACTCAACGTGTAATAGAGGTCCTGAATGAGGGACTACCGCTTTCTGCGAAAGATCGTGAGTTTCTTAGTCGTCACTCATTTCTCCTAACCGGGACTGCTGAGGATCGGTTGACGCGACTTCTCAGAGCCAAGAAAAGCAGCGATAGACTTCATAGAATAATGGGAAGACAGTAGATGAGTGAAGCTAGAGTAGAAATCGAAAGCATACGGCTTGGGAATTTCCTTTCCTTCTACAAGGGAAGAGTTGAGTTTGACAAAGGTCTCACTGTCTTGGCGGGACCAAATGGATCGGGAAAGACATCGATTTTCCATGCTCTTAAATTTGCACTCGGGTCAAACCAGAGGGAGAACCGGTATAGTAAGTGGAGCGATTTCATCCGACACGGCGCAAGTACAGCAGAGGCGGAAATCATTGTAAAAGTCAATGGGCAGAGTCGGAGGTTTCTAAGGCGGATTGATAGAGATGGTATCCCTCGTGCATATGCAGATGGAAAGCGAATCAAAGCTGCAGAACAGAAACGAATGATTAGCGCTCTTGGACTTGAAACAGACAACCCTCTTGTGTTCATGCCACAGGAGAGAATCAATGCGATAAGAGAGATGGACCCATTTGAGGTCAGAAGACTTGTTGAGGAGGGGACAGGACTTGATGTTCTTAGAGATAGGATTGGTCTCCAGGAAACCGAGGTGATACAAAGTCGTCAGAAGCTTGACACAGCCCTTAGTGAGTCTAGAACCGTTGAACGAGAACTCGAGTTGCTGCAAAATGATCTCTCTCGTCTTGAGAAGAAGAGAGCGCTACAAGAACAAGAGAGAAACCTTGAACAGGAATTGAAGTGGGCAAGCTTAGACGATCTATCAAAAAGAATACAGCAGACTAAGGATGAGATTGAAACAAAGGAATCCGGTCTGGTTGGGATACTTGAAGAGCAATCTGATGTTGAGGGACAGATTGCTAAAGAAGAGGAAAGGAACAACGAGTTAGAAACCAGTCTATCGGGACTACAAACAGAACTTGGTAGAATTGATGCTAAAATTGAAGAAGAGGAGAAAAACCTCTCCAAACTCGAGGGAGATTCGAAGAAGCAAATAGTTGAACTACGCCAACTTGAGAATGGTGTTAAGGCCGAGAAACGGAAAGAGGAGAAGCTGAGAGAAGACCTAGAAAGAGTATCTGCAGCAAGGGAACACTATATGGAGCAACAAAAGCTATTGCGTGACGAACTCAGCGAACTGGAGGAAGAACGGTCTCGAATACAGGATGAACTGGCCGCATTTGCAGAATGGAACACAAAGAGAGCTGAAGCACATGGCCACTACAAAGCACTTCAGGCTGAGATTGAGGGCAAGGACCTCTTCATGAGAAGTCTTCGCGAGAGGCTCCAGTTAGAAGAAGCTGAACTTCAGGCAATAGAAAACAAATGGTCACATATGTGGGATAGGATAGAAAAGACAGATGCAAAAGAGCTGGAAAGAAAGAAGTCCCAGTTAGAAAGGGAGATTGCTTCTCTCAATGAGGAACGGTTCAGGAAGACCAGTCTTGTGGCAATGCTCCAGAAAGATATTGATGACATCAAAGTCCGTCTAACTGAAACTTCAAAACGCATCCCTGAATCAGTCAGAAGCCTGAGTGAAGCAATTACAGAGCATGGTCTAGAGAGTGTGAAAGGACCACTCATCAGTTTATTTACGGCAGATGATGAGGTTTCAACTGCTGTAGAGGGTGTGCTTTCAGGCAATCTCCCATTAGCTTTTGTCACAACCGAGCAGTCGGACTATCAGCTTCTACTGAAGTTACGCAATAAGGAGGAAGCACCTTCGCCAATAATCCTTCTCAGGGATGTTGAAGAAAAAACTAGAACTGAACTTCCTCAAGGGTCAGGAGTACAGGAGTGGCTGTGGGACAGGCTCACAGCTGATGCATCTATGAAATCGCTCATGGCTAAGGTGTTCGGAGATTTTGTGCTAGTGAAAAACTCTCAGACAGCTGTTAGTCTTGCAACAAGACAGAATCACCGAGTCGTCACCCAAGACGGCTTGGTCATTATTCCTGATGACAAGCAAATCATAAGCCATCCTAAGAGTGAGCCATCGGGGATGGTTTCAACTGCTCCACTTCAGACACGAATGACGAAGATGGAAAAAGAACTGACTGTAGAAAGTAGAAGAGTTACTAGTATAATGTCTAAATTGGAAGCTCTCTCGAACGAACGAGAGGAAACAATAGAACTAATCAGTCAAATGACTCGATGGGGCTCAACTTGGGAGCGGAGAAGGAAACTGAATGAAAGTATTCCGGAGTTGGAAGAGCGTATTGCATCCATTAATGACGAGCTGAAAGGTCTGCGACAGGACTACGGTAAAGCAGAAAGAAACCTGAGAAAACTCGATAATACGCAACCCCCTGAAAGAAGTAGATTAGTTGGACAAGAGTCAGCCATCAGGACGAAACATCGTCGACTGCAGACTGAATTGACAAAAGCAGACAACAATGCACATGCCTCAGAGAAAGATGAGCAGCTTAAAAGACAAGAGTTGAAGAGGGTCTGTGAAAGTATCACAGTTTTAACTGACAGTCTAAATGATCTGCGTCTGGAAATCAAACAATCGAAGGATGAAGCCGCCGCCATTCTAGAAAAGATTGAGATCATGCGTGAAGGACGAGACGATGCAAAACAGAAACAGATGGGCATAAGGGAACAGCTCACTGGGATTCGCAACATAATTCGGAAACTCAGTGAACGGCTTGTGGAACTCAATCTACTTGTTAAGAATCGCAGACTTGAGGTTGTGCAATCAAAGAGACAACTGACAAACCTTGAATATGACCTCGAGTTAGTGGAACAGGAACTGGAGGGAAAACAGAGACCTGACAATATCAGAGTAATTGACGATGTAAGGAGTGAACTAGTGAAACTCAGGCACATCCTTGATGACTATGATGATGTTTCAGAAACGATAGCGCACACAGAGAGCCAATTGAAGGACCGACTTCAAACATTAGTAATGAGAGTGGCAGAACTTGGAGAAGAGCTTGAAGAAGCAGAATCTGCGGTACGTAATATCCGAGAACAATATCATAATGGTATGAATGAAACACTCAGGAAAGTTGAGAAAGGGGTGAATGAGGTTCTAGGGAGAGTGCAATTCCCTGGTAGTGTGCGTTTCGCACTTGCTCTGAGAGATGGCAACTATGGTGTGGAGTTCAAATCAAGAATAAAGACTGAGGGCTTTGGAGATATTAGTGCAGGTTCTGGCGGGGAGAGGTCTCTCATCGCAATTGGTCTCATTCTCGCATTGCAACGGTTCAATCCTGCACCTGTGTATGTCATGGATGAGGTTGACACATTTCTTGACGCGACAAACACTGAACTTGTCAGCCGATTGTTTCATGATGCATCCCGACGGAGTCAGTTCATTTTACTCACACCTGCAAAAAGCACACACTTGTTGAAACATGCTGATAAAATCCTAGGTGTCGTGTCACCAAACGGAGTGGAGCCATCAGTGATAATCGAGAGCCCCCAGTTCAAGGCTCAATAGGAAGTGGTTGGGAATGAGTGACGACTATAGTCTTGCCAAGGGTGTCTTTGACATGGTTCAGGCTGTTCGTTCAGGCGAGATTGACCCACTTGAGCTCAGACTCACCCAGGCTTATAGAGACCTTCAGCTACTCTCAGAGAGAATCGATAAACGAATTGACATTGATGAGATGTTGAATGAGATACTTAGTGCAAAGGTTGATAGGGTACAGGAACTTGCCCGGATACTCGCTGCGCCAGAGGTCTATGTAAGTAGGATAAAGGAAGTACCAGTACGACATCTCTCCAAAATGGTCACGTCAAAACAACCGGTGCTCATAGGGCATCTAGAGCATGAGTCACTAGTAAACGCTCTAAACAGAGTGGTTACACTAATAGACGCAATGGCGCGTGAACCTCCTGAGGACTCTGTTCCTCAGATCACTTCACTACCTAATGGATATACCCTGGAAACAGAAGACTCCGTGTTCCTTGATGATCTAGAAAGATTCCTCGCAACGATTCCAGAAGGTAGTAAGATGAAGTTCAATGATCTTGTAATGCATGACGAGTTCGAGTCCTTTCTGAAAAACTTCCTCTATGTTGTGATTTTGGTTTCAAAAGGACGGTTGCAATATAATCCAGAAACACGCGAGGTCTGGAGACCCTCAGTTTCAGACATTGACTTCACGTAGAAGATGAAAGGTCTGCTTGACGTATCAAGCAGGAACCTCAATAGGAATAATCTCTTCTCTGGATTCTATTGTTTCTTCGATGGGTTTTGAAAGTCTTCCGTGTAGGTTGAACTTTGCTACTGCTAGAAAACCAACCAAAGAAACAAATGTGAGAGCAAGAGCCGCTCCGATCATGGGAGGACCTGTTGAAACAACAACCTCAGCCCAGACTCCACCTATACCCATTCCGATGACCTGCACAGCAGTGAATGCAACATTGAGAAGTGCAAAGACCCGACCACGCAGCTTGTCTTCTACTAGCTCCTGCATAAGAACAGTAAGAGGAATGTTCAGAATGACATCTACAGCTCCAATCATTACCCAAGACAGCATCACTGTCAAAAGGTCGAAAGCTAGAACGAGAGCAAAGACTGCAACTCCTGCGAGGAGTCCTGCAGAAGAGATTAGATAGAGGGGTCTGTCAATCTCCTTCTTGCGACTGAAATAGACTGCGGCAGCAGCTCCGGAAGCAGCTCCAGCACTCAGCACCAGACCAACTTGGGTTGAACCTAGAGCACGTTCACCTTCGAGGTATGGTATGAAAAGCGCATTGAGGATACCCGATGATACCGCAAGCAACATCGCAAACACAAAGAGGAATGACAGGATAGAATTGCCAATTACATATCGAGCACCTTGCTGAATCTGCGCCACCAGTGATTCCCGGATAACAGAATCACGTTTTGGTTGAAGATCAGTTGCTATTCCTTGAAGTGCAACAGCAGAAAAGAGGAATGCAGCTGAGTTGATTGCAAATGCCAAGAAGTAATCAGGAGCAAGGAGTGCAACCAGTAGACCACCAATAGGAGGGAACACTAACTGTACAACCTGGAATGTCATTTGAGAAAGAGAGTTGGCTGCAATTAACTCATCGCCCTCCACAAGATTTGGGATGGATGCACTCCTTGCGGGAAAGAACCAGGCATTTGCAGTAGCAAACACAAATGTCAGGATGTAAACCCAATAGATTGTAGGTAAAAAGGATGGGAAGTGTACTGTAAGAGGAATGAGGATGATGGCGACAGCACGAACAATATCAGCAGCTACCATGATTGTCTTTCTGTTCCAACGATCAATGTAAACGCCAATGGGACCTGCAAATGCGACGACTGGTAGTGTTTCAGCCATTACTAGGATAGCCATTGACAGTGCAGAACCTGTAAGAGCATAGGCATAGAACATGAGGGCCAGAGATGCAATTGCAGTACCAATGTTGGAAACCAGTTGCCCGGACCATAGCAATGAGAAGTCCCTATGAGCAAGGACTCCTCTGAATCCCTTTGCATCATTATTTTGTTCGTTTTCGTCCAGAGTTGCAACTTCGGTCATATGGACTATCTCCTGAAATAAGTCCTTGCTAGTGCCTCGGTTGACATGATTGTCTTTGTTTCTCTCCAAACACGTGGAGTTCCTTCAATCTTTGCTAGAGCCATTCTTTCACCTTCTTACAGTAATGTAGGCATAAGCCAGTGCCTCAGTTGATTGAATGTGCGGGAACTTGGTGTCATTGACAAGTCGATTGAGTTTAGAGTTATAATCTGATTTCATCATCTTTCACACATTCCATATAGATGGTCACAGGATATGCTGTTTCTGAGAATAACTGACCATATCTCTGACCACTCTGTGACCATCATGGGTCATCTGAGTGTCAAACCAGACAAGGCTCGCCATTCTCAGAAGGTTGTTCAAACACTTCACCTCAAAACAGAGAAGTAAGCGTATGAGATTGCATCAGTGCTAATGACTGACTTCTTCTTCTTGAACACAGACGAGTTCCGAGAGTTAGTTGCCTGAGCCATGATAGTTCACAAGAGATACTGCTGAGATTTAGTATATATAGCGAAGCCACTTGTGAGGGTCACAGAATGAAGTCACATATTGTTACTAATCTGATGAGTCAATAATAGATTTGGAACGAGTCTGGAGGTATACCAGCCTTACAATCGCTCGACCAGTGAACCAGCTGATCATGAAACTCCAATTTAAAACCCAGAATTGGATAGTAAGGAGTCTTGCTGGATTGAGTACTACAGAAAGCAATCCGTAGTCAAAGAAAACAGGCTGATAAACCAACAATAAAAAGAGGGCTATATATGAATAATTCGAATCCAGAGCCTTCTTTCCTTCTGAATGCCATAATGTAACATACTCAACAAAAGCTGCAATCGAAGGTACAAGAGCCTGGAGAATAAGAGCAAGATAGTCCTGTACAAAACCCGCTGCATATAGAAAGGGGGTTGTAAGGAGGAAATTAACAACCAGAAGGATAGCCATTATGCGTTCCCTCGAAATGTATTCTCTTGTTATTGTCATGTACAAACACCAATTCTGGCAAGATTCGCGAAATCACTTATTGAGATTTTCAATCTGCACAATTAATTTTCATGGCGCTTATTTTTTGTTGGAACTACATGAAACCCTCAGGTTTTAAACAATATACTACGAAGTCACCTTGCTGAAAAAAATGAATGAGTATGCCATCTTAATGAAGCTCCTTACACGGTCTGGAGACCCAATAGGCGCGGGAGTAGATGACATGCTCGATGCCCTTGGGCTTCCAGAGGATTTGGGAAGGGAGATTCTCTTCAGACGTTTGAGCGACCTGCATTCCAGGTTAGAACCAATAGGGCTCACAATCAAACACAATCCGGTTAGTGGAGTTTTCTATGTTGACACATCACACCTAGCAAAGTCAGGACCAGATGACTCCATGCTTCCTGATAGACTGGCTGCAACTCTCCTCATCGTGATTACACTAGCCTATCAGGAGGGGGGCTGGGTCAATTTTGACCGAGTTCGGGAGTTTAGAAAAAAGAGCCTTAGAGGAGTCATTGAAGACCTTAGAGAGTTACAGAATCTTGGATATATCGAACTAGACCAGACAGCAAAGAGAGTGAGGTTAGGAATGCGCGTTCCCTTTGAGATAGACTATGAGGCATTCTTTAGAGATCTTGTTTCTGAGAGACCGTAGTCAAATTGTGGCGTCTTCGTTAGTTTTATCAAGACAACGTTAAACCCCAGCATGGTCGGAATCATGTCAAACAGACGTTCACTAAGATTCGCAAAAACGACCTGCCCCGTCTGTGGAAGCAGGGAAGTCGCTCGTGATGATCACAAGGGAGACCTCCTATGCACAAACTGCGGTCATATCATTGTCCGCACAGAAACGAGAGCTGTTGGTAAGTTCGACATTGCTCAGCATCTGAAGAGAAATGGAAGGATGGACTTTGAGAGCCTCCGACACGCAACTGGAGCCTCAGAGGACAAACTATTCGGAGTCGTTCGAAGTATGGAAGAAATGGGACTTCTCTCTGAGATGCAAGGACAATACTCTCTGACCAAAAAGGGACAGCGGTGGTATCGTCAGAGACTGGGACAGGAGTGGGGATACTAACCTTCCAAGGTGCATACCCCTCATATTAGTGGACACTATTTTCTCATTATTTCTTCATCCGACAAGCTACAGTTCCAATGATAACAATCACAGTCACTTCAATACAATTTTTCCTAATATCCCTAGAATAAGTTTAATAAACTCTCAATTTCTCAAGGACATAGGATTCGATTCGTCGATTTCTATAAATCTTCAATCTCCCTCCAGGGTTGTTCATTTCGAGCATCTCAGGGACTACCACGCGATTATCGTACTGGTTCTAACACTTGTACGATTCATAAACAGCGAATCGAATCCCAACATCTTCTAAATATTCACTCTTCCAAGAATCTGGCATCATAGCATTCTCATTCAACACTCAGTAAAGGAGAGTCAGTAACTCAGAGCGATTAATAGATTCAGTTTCCAGCTGTCAATGTTTTAGTTTTTCGAATGCTTTGGATATCAGTTCCCTCTGTGGTCCAATATCCCCAACGATATTCATTCTGTCAATATCTATTTCACCAAGACCTCTCTTTTTGGCTTCCTGCAAGACTGGCATCTCTGTAGGCTCAAAACCAACGAGATATCCACCAACTGCCTCAACAGCGAAGGCGTCAGTCCCAACAATGAGTAGATTTGGAGAAATGGTGACTCTCTCTTTCTCAAAGCCCAAGTAACAATTGGTTGCATCTAGTACTGCAAGATCGATTCCGCCTATCGCCTGATAGATATCCAATAATGCAGTAGTCAGATGTTTGTGGAATCTATGTTTCTTTGTGTCCGGAATCATTCCAAGGAGGTTCTTGATGACAGACCCGAGGTTCATGAGATCTTCAAGTCCAGCTTCCTCGTATCTCCGTGGCACATGTGTACTGATGAATGTCCTCGGCTTAGAAAAGACGATAGGGAAAGGAACACTCTCTCCAGCAATACTGACATCCATTGTGTTGGTGTCATCTGAAAGATTGAATGGAACAACCCTCTCGTTATAGCATTCCTTCCAGAGTTCCAGCCTCTTCATCCCAGGACCTGCTCCGCTATCAGACTCCGTCACTCT